>Ga0335085_10001982_pt1 | contig 40064 bp, 37 predicted proteins | sample Lox_Sample_45_FD_206712 | JGI IMG/M metagenome (GOLD analysis project Ga0335085, IMG submission 206712) | Soil microbial communities from Loxahatchee National Wildlife Refuge, Florida, United States - Lox_Sample_4.5 | ecosystem: Environmental > Terrestrial > Soil > Wetlands | place: USA...
TCGCGATATCGCGAATATCCAACTTTTCGACGATCCCGATGGCCCGCTTGTGACTGTCGGCAACATTGATGGCAACGAAAGACGCGATGTCGCAATCCCGACCGATCACAACGCGAGCGCCTTTGGCATTTATCTCGCTCAAGCCGCCGATATAGGTGCCCTCCCCCACTTCAGGATCGCCGTTTATCCAGACCAGCGGATGAAAGCGGTTATCCTTATTCTGCATCATTGCGAGAAATAGCCGCTTGAATTCGGCGAGGTCGATGGTCATCGGGTCTTGTCTCCGCCCGCGCGATCGGAATTTGCGAATAGCCGTTTCAGCATCGCATCGCCGGCCGTCGCGACGAAATGACCGCGATCAAAAAAATTTCGCTTATCCGCATTGAACGCCGCGTCGCTCCCCTCATCGGCGATTTTCAGTCCATTTTGTGCCGCGATGGCGCGCAAGCGCCGAAGCCAAATGGCGCGCGACGCCATGTCCTGGCCAAAGCTGCGGTGGACAGGGGTGGCAAACATGCGCAGGTCGACATGGTGCTCGCGGGCAAGTGCACAAATCTTATCGAACGCAGCGTAGGCGCTGTCGGCGGGTGGCTTGTTCTCCACCGGAGTCGCGTTGTCGTTGATCGGGATGTTCTCGTGATTGACCCAGTCGCCTTCGTAGTCATGTGAGGGCGGCGTATTTAGATGATTGAAAAGCACCGCCCGGCCAGCTGCCACAAGCGCCTTCATACTCAGTGTGAACTCGGCGAAATCGCGCAGCTCGCGCCAAGGCGCGTGGTCGGCGCGCGCTTGCAGCAATTTGGCACGATCAACGCCGCCCTCGAAAGCGACATAATCGAGCGCCAGCACCGCGGTGCGAACCGGCGCCACCTGCAATGCGTGGCCGAAAGCGACTTTCGTCTCCTCTATGCGCGCGCCCAGGAATCCCAAATTGTAGGCCCGCTCGCCCGTCAATTCCGCAAGCGTCGAGGAGCGCAATCCGCCTTCGGCCTGCGAGTCGCCCAAGATCAAGGCCTGCGGCTTTTGCCGCCCGACCTCGCGCAATTTGGCGATCCGGCCAAATTCCGACATCTCATATTTGCTTGCATTAAAGCCAGTGATACGGGGCGATCCCAGGAAATCGTAAGGGTCGACCACGGCAATGAAGCCGGCAAAGACAAGCCAGCTGAGCAGCAGAGTCAATGCCCAGATCGCAAGGTATCTGGAGGCAGTCGCCGGCCGCACGGTCGTCAACTCGGGAATCGATGCGGTCGCGAACAACGACAAAGCTCAGAACCGGAAGTAGATGAACGAAACGGGGTGAAAAATGCTCATGAGGCCGAGCGTCGCGAGCACGCCGCAGAAGGCAGGCCCCGGCCACGATCGCAAGAGGAGACCATCGCGGTCGCGGACAAGTTGCTCGCTGTTCGGCATGGCCAAGGAAATGACGCCGCAGATGGCAAGCAAGATAAGATCCGGCGGCCTGAAAACGCCGGCCCCGCTGACGTATATCCCAGGGATCACGGTCATGAGCTTGGCAAGCGCCGCCGCGTAGCTCGGCGGAATGGCGATGCCGTTTATGCCGAGCATGCCGGCGAAATTCGCCGACGCGGCGGCGAGCGTATGCGTACGAAACAGCACCCAGCAAAAGACGACGCCGGTAAATGCGAAAGCCCACGCTAGCGGCCTTGGCAAGGCAAAGCCGACGCCGCGCCAAGCGTGGTTGATCGCAAGCATAAGGCCATGCGCACCGCCCCAAAGGGCGAAGTTCCAGGAAGCGCCGTGCCAGAGGCCGCCAATCGTCATCGTGAGCATCAGATTGATCCAACGGCGCACGGTGCCGCGGCGGTTTCCGCCCAGCGGGAAATAAAGATACTCGCGCAGGAAGCGCGACAACGTCATGTGCCACCGGCGCCAGAAGTCGATGATCGAAGCCGCCTTATACGGCGAATAGAAATTCACCGGCAGCGACACCCCGAAGAGCAGCGCTAGGCCCACCGCCATGTCGGAGTATCCGGAAAAATCGAAGTAGATCTGGAAAGTATAGGAAAGCGTACCGGCCCAGGCGTCGATCAAGCCCGGCAGCGCACCTTTCTCCAATCCGGAAAAGTAACTGTTGGCCAGCGGCGCCAGGCTGTCGGCGAGCACGGCTTTTTTGAATAGCCCGATCGACAACATCATCATTCCTGGAAAAAACGTCTCCGTTGCAAGCGGACGCAGGCGCTCGAGTTGGGGACGGATTTCGTGGAACCACAGTAGCGGGCCGGCCAGCAGGTGGGGAAAGAAACTGAAAAATAGCGCCATCATCTTGGCTTGCGGCATCGGCCAACGGTGACGCGCATTCTCGACGAGCAAGGCGATGAGCTGGAACGTGTAAAATGAGATTGCGAGCGGCAGCGGCAGATCCGGCTCGGGGACCGCCACAGTCATGACATTACTCAACGTGTCGGCGAATAGGTCGGCGTATTTGAAGACGCCGATGAATCCGAGATTAAAGGTGACGGCAATCGCCAGGACGGCTTTCCGCCGGCCATTTTCGCTGCGGGCGAGGCCGTTTAAAAACAGCCAATTGACCGCCAGGCTGGTCAAAAGCAAAGCGAGATCGAGCCAGGTGCTCGCTGCCATAAAGACAAGCGAGGCCATGAGGATGACCGATTGGCCGGCCGATATGCTGTCGAAGCGATTGCGGACGAGCCAGTAAGCGGCCAGCGTCAACGGCAAAAATACGAATAAAAACGAAAACGAACTGAACAGCATCGTGGATCAGCCGTCAGGTCTTCCGCCGCAAAGTAAGGTCGTACATGTAAAATGTTTGCCAGATTCGCGGATGGACGTTGCTGGCTGTGGCCCCGAACCCCGCCGCTTCGGCCAATTCCGCGGCGCGCTGCGGCGTCAGCCAGAGCGTTTTGCCGATCAGAGAGTGATTGAGTGCCCGCGCATCCGGATTCGGGTTGTCGTCGATCACCGCAAGATAGGCAGTCTGCCGCGCCAAATCTGGATTGGCCGCGAGGAAGGCTCGCCCGCCGGGCTTCAGGACGCGCCGAACTTCCGCGAGCGCGCCGTTCAGAGCAGCCTCGTCGGCCAAATACTGGATCACGCTGTAGCAGAGGACTTTGTCGAAGGCGCCGTCTGCTAGGCCGGTTGCACTGATCGACCCGACCGAAAGAGTGACGTTGTCAACATCGACAAGATTCTTCCGCGCACGCTCAACCATCCCGACGCTGAAATCGCTGGCATGGATAGATGCTACATGCGGGGCAAGCGCCAAGGTGACGATCCCGCTACCGCAACCGATGTCCAACAGCCGATCGGTTGGTTTCAATTCCAATGCGCGCACGCATTCGCGCACCAGGTAAAGAAATCCCACCACGTCCATCACCGACCGCCCGGTCGCCTCAAAATCGGTGCGCTGGCGGGATTTGCCGTTCCAGAACTCAGCCCAATTAAAATCACCGGCTTTCATCATTCCACCATCGTCAGCGCAAGCAACGCGTTGGCCGCGATCGCGTGTCGCGTCCGACGGCCAATGACGCGATCGCGTTCGTAGGGCATGAGCCCCGTGCCCGGGCGCCGATAGCTTAGATCCGCGGCGCTAATGACGTGGCCGGCAGGCAAATCGCGATTGACGACGATCGAGCGCCGCGCCATGGCTGCCATCTCCGGCTCGCCCCGCGCGGCCCGCAGACGAGGGCTGCCGAATTGGGCTTCGAGCTTGCGCACTTCGGAAACAAGGGACTGCAACTCTGCCGAGTCCGCGGAAAAATGGTGGTCCGGTCCGGGAAAATTCCGATCGAGTGTAAAATGTTTTTCGATCGCACAGGCGCCGAGCGCCACGGCGCCAAGCGCGGCTGTTATGCCCGCGCTATGGTCGGAAAATCCGATCGGATAGGGAAATTGCGCCTGTAAGCTGCCAATACGTCGCAAATTGACGTGTTCGTTGGGCGTCGGATAGACCGAGACGCAGTGAAGTATGAGAATTCGTTCGTTGCCTGCCGCGCTGATGGTCGACACCGCCCGCTCTATATCGAGCGCGTCGGCCATGCCCGTCGACAATATGATCGGTTTGCCCTTGCGCGCCACGTAGTCGAGGAAAGGCGTATAAACCAAGTCGTCCGAGCCAATCTTAAACGCATGAACACCGAGGTCGTTGAGCAGCTCGACAGCAACCGTGTCGGTCGGCGTCGAAAGCGGAATGAGGCCGCGCCGGCGCGCGTGGTCGAATAGCCGACCAAAGGTCGATGCCGCGAGTTCGTGACGCTTGAACATCGCCAGCATCGACTCGCGAACGATCTTGCCTTGCGAAGTATACTCAAATACCTGGTCTGCGCCGTTCATGAACTCCTCCGCGGAGAAGGTCTGAAACTTCACGCAATCGGCGCCCGCGTCCGCAATCGCGTCGACCATGCGGTGTGCTAAGACCTCGTCACCGTTATGGTTGATCCCGACTTCAGCAATGAGGAAGCAGGGCTGCCCCTCACCGATCAGACGGTTTTCGATCTTCAAGCTACGCACAGGCGTTTTTCGATTGCGTCGCACACACGTTCGGCGCCGCGGCCGTCGATGAGGCGAAACGCATTCGTTGCCAAGGCGTGACGCCGCTTCTGGTCGTCCATAATTGCGCGCAATGCGCCCGAGAGCGATTCGGGCGTTACCGTCGACAACGTCCCAAGATCGATCGCCGCCTCGTGCTTCTGCAGGCGCTGCGCGCTACCGTTCGGAATCGCGCCTGCGACGAGCACGGCAAAAGGAAGGCCCATGAAGCAAAGTTCCCACATCGTCCCTCCGCTGGCTGAAATCGCGGCATCCGCCCAGTGCATGCAGGCGAACAAGTCGCCGGGCGATCGCTCGATCTCGAGTGCCTGCCAATTTTGCGCCAACTTTGTGATGGCATCGTGATGAACAAAGGATGGCCCCAGCACCACGCGAATTCGCCATTGTGGTCGCGCTATATTCTTTAGCATTCTCAGAATTAGCCCTGTGGCGTTTTGCGGGTCGCTTCCGCCAAAGCTGACAAGCAGATTAAGCGCCGGGGCACGGAGTTTAGGTGCGGACGCACGCCGAGACTCACTGTAAACCGGCCGTAACAGCACATAGTCGGGACCCACGAGGATTGCGCAGTCTGCGGGAGTCAGACCTCGATATTCGGCGGCGACGCGATCAAGATTCTGATCCAGTAACATTTCGCAGGCATGCCTGCTGGCCGGCCGATCGCTGATAACGAGCACCGACTGTACATGCTCGTGTGCGCGCGTCTCGTATTCAGCGTCCAATCCATAATGGTCAACAACGAGCAGATCGTGTTTGCCGGGCAGCGCCTGCGCATCGATGGCGGCCGCACCGTCAAGGCATTTTCGCACGGAAAAGCCCTCTATATTTTCGGCCAAGCGGTTGGTTTCCGTCGTGCCATAGAGGCAGGTCCGCCAATTTCGCTCGACCATCGCCGCGGCGAGCGCCGCGCAGCGCGCCAAGTGCCCGCCACCAATGGCGGCACCGGCGTCTACGCGGAAACCGACGTCAAGCATTCTCGTGCCCAGGTATCGACCGACATAGTTCCCGACGGGAGTACATAAGGCGCGAGCTCTTCATCGGTTAACGGCTTGGCCCAATGTGCATGCTTGATGGCTCGGATCATCGCAGGCAAATCGTCCGCTCGCGTTACATTATAGATAGCCGCACGATCTCCCGGCAGCGGCGGTGTCGTGCGGCCAGCAAGTTCGCGATATCGAGGCGACACACCCCAAAACAACACCGGCTTGCGGGAAAACAAGGCTTGCATGATTGTGGTTGACCGGAAAGCGACAAGCAAGTCCGCACGGGCAAGATCGTCCTGAAACGGCCGCGAATGCCGGAATGTGACTTCAACGCGACCTTCGCCTTTCAACTTCGCGCGGATCGTACTTTCGTCCATTTCGTGACGGCGGACCTTAGTGCGTACCGTGTAATTCGTGTTTTCCACCGACAGCCCGGTATTCACCAATGTGGCGACGCTTTCGACAAATTCATTGACATCTTCATACATCCAGGACGTCCCCGAAAAATACCGCAACGAATTGGTGGCGTATAAGATTCGAAACGGCCGTTCAGTCGCACGTGGCTTCTCGACCGGCGAGACGGCCATAGCAGCGAGTGCCACGCATCGATTCGAGGAGCATGAAAGCACCTGTTTGCCGGCGGCCAAAGATGGCGCATTCCAGAACAAGTTCTGTTCGGCGGCTCCATCACCATATTGACCGCCAAGTTGATAGCGGAGCGCGGTCAAGCTGACGTCGTCGTTGGCCGGAGCAAAACTATTGTGAGAGCCAACGCGACGGGGAATATGAGATTCCCCGCAGGCGTTAAACAAAGCAACTGTCAACGCGTCGGCAATTTCGCTGGCGAGCATGAAGTTTGGTTGCAATTGGCGCAAAATATTTCCGAAGTCAACGCTCGCTCCGCCAGCAATTCCGCTGACATTGGCAATATGCGGGGAAAGTTCGCGCATGAGCATCCTGATCTCGGGATCCGGAAAATTTTCAATCGCCGTTAAAGCCTGCCGTTCGTGCTCGCGGCGCCGGGCGGGAATTGCACGGACTTGGATTTGCGGCGCACGTCCAAGCGACCTGAGCAACTCGCGAAACAGGCGTAGATATTCCCGCCAGCCGGCATCGGCGGTCGTCAAATGGAACTGCCGTGCCGCGGGAAATGCCGCCAGCAGAGCACGTTCGAGCCCTAGCGGATGATCGGAGCGAGAGGTGACCCAATTTGGCTTTGCCCTTTTGGCGAATGCAACCAAGACGCGGCGCACCGCTCGAAAGAGCACCGGAAAGGGCGCCGGGTGACAAATGATATTACCGATGAAATTCGGGTATCGCGCCAAGATATGATGGCTTATAGCGCGACACGCCTCATCCCGCCGCGTGTATGCGGTCCAGACTTCCCCCATCGGCACAAGCCACGGACCCTCGTTGCCTATTACGTGCCGCAACCGATCATAGCCGTTGAGCAGCGTGGATAGCGCCAGATCGAGCACGTAGCGAACGCTGGGATCCAAAGCTCCCTTGGCATCGATCACCTCGTGCCACCGCTCGCGCAAATGCTCGCGCAGCCTGATAGTATCGGCCTGCGCACCATCGCCGTAGCGCTCGCGAACATCGAGCACCGGGACTTTCGCGCAGCTCACGTTGGCGGCCGCGAGCGGCGTCAGCGGACACACCGCTCGCACCGCCGGGCTCTCGTTTCCGAAGCGGCGAGCGTCGACCGCATCATAAAGCACGACGATGGGCAGCATCGCGTTCAGAGAGCGATCTGCGCCACGAGACTGTCGGACATGTCGGCCGCCGCCAGTGTTCGCGCATATTCTTCCACAAGCGTCGGTGTTTCCAAGAAGGACCAAACCTTGTGGCCGCCCGGTTTTCCGTAGCGAAGCCAATAGAGGTGGTTGCTTAGACCGAAGCGATTATGCCCATTTAAGCTAACCAGCCGCAATCCGGCGCGCTTGATAGCGCGCGCCAAACTGGTGCGGCTGAAATACTGCAAATGATCGCGGAAAAACAGAAACGCTCTACTGGCTTCAATGTCATAGAGCGAGAGCAGCGCATCGTCGACGTTCGGTACCTCCAGATAAATCAGTCCGCCGGGCTTGAGGTGCGTAGACAGCTGTTTCAGCGTACCTATGGGATCGGCCAGATGTTCAGCCACGTGGAACATCAGAATATTGTCATACCGCTTCGTTATTTGTCTGAGCGACTCGTAGACCGTGAAGCCTCTTTCCTGCAGCAGGACACGAAAAGGGTCGGTAGGCTCCAACCCTTCGATGTCGCTAACGAGCGGTCTCAGTTTTTCCATCAATGAACCAGCGCCGCAACCGAAATCCAACACTTCGCGATTAACCACAAGTGGACCCACGCGCGCAGCGCGTTCCGTATTCTCGTGTTCGTAGTGACGTAGCCGGTCCTCGACGCTCTTGAGAAACGGCTTATTGAGAAGGAATTCGCCACGCTCGAAATAGCCTTCATTGATGTGATCGAAACTGTCGAGAAAGACGTGCGTGCAGTTCTCGCATTCAAGAACGGCAATACTGTTCGAATCTCGCAATCGCTCCCGGCGCTTCTTCAACTGTTCACTGGCGCAAATCGGGCATTTGGTATTTTTCATGAGGCGCTTTGCTCCGATAACGGCGACTGCGCCTCGATTCGATGGAGTAGCTCGCGCCAGTCCGTGCTCGAATCGGTGCCGAGATAATCGGAAAACACCTTTGACAGGAAGCAGTAGTCTTCGCGTGTATCAAGCGTCCACCGGTGTCGGGAGGCGTCGGGGCCTTCGTTCAGCAGATTGGCCCTCGAGACAATGGCCGACTCGAACAGCCATACGGTAACATGTTCGCGCTGATACGCAGAGTTGCTGTTCTCCTGAGCGCGCCGGAGCGCGTCCATCGTAAACGCCTCGCAATCAAGCCCGTGAGGAAAACTCTTCGGCGAAAAATTGCAGGCATAGTCGACATGCGCATTTCGGCGGGTCGCGATCACGGCATCACACACTTGCGGATCGATCAGCGGGCAATCCGCCGTCACTCGCAAGATCTCGTCGGCGCCAAGCCGTCGAGCCGCCTCATAATAGCGCGACAACACGTCGCTTTCGTCGCCGCGAAAAACCGTGACGCCGTCGCGATGCCCTTCCTCGGCCACGGCGTCATCCTGCACCAGCGTCGACGTAGCAAGACAGACGGCATCGGCCGACTTTATGCTTTTGCAACGCGCTAGCACATGTCCGAGCACGGTACGATCGCCGAGCGGCATCATCACCTTGCCCGGAAGGCGCGTCGAACCCATGCGCGCCTGAATGATAACTGCGGTGGTCAATCTGCTGACTTCCCCATCGCTTCAGACAAGGTCGCGACGACGCGATCGACGTCTGAATCGGCCATTTCAAAATAGAGCGGCAAGCTTAGCGTGCGTTCGTAATAGGCTTCCGCCCCGGGCAGCCGCATCGTGCCATAACGCTTTGCGTAGTAGGGTTGCCGGTAGAGCGGCATGTAGTGAACTTGGCTGCCGATCCCCAATTGCGCCATGCGCGTCATCAACGTTTGCCGGTCCAGGCCAGCCTTGGCGAAGTCGATCTGAACACGAAACAAATGCCAGCCGATTTCAAAGCGATCGTCGGCAGTAATCAGAACAACTCCCGGGATCGCCGCTTCCTTCAGCAATCGAGCGTACTTGGCAACCAGCTCGCGGCGACGCTTCACGAAGCGGCCAAGCTTTTTCAACTGGCTGATGCCCAGCGCGCATTGCAGGTCCGTCAATCGATAATTGTAGCCGATATCGTCCATTTCGTAGTACCAGCGAAATGGCACCTTGCCGTCCGCGAACGCCTGCTCCCGCACGACGAGCTCATCGACATCGCGTGTCATGCCGTGATTGCGCAAAAGCCGAATTCGGCTTGCGAGCAAAGGATCGTTCGTCGTGACGATCCCTCCCTCACCGGTCGTGAGCATCTTGACTGGGTGGGTCGAAAACACCGCCATCGCGCTCCAACGGCAATCGCCGATCCGGAAATTCGCGCCGTCCAAGCGACCCGTCGTGCCCAGAGAGTGACAAGCGTCCTCGACAATATCGACGCCGTATTGCTCGGCGATCTTGCGGATCGCCGGCATATCGCAGCAGGGACCGCCCAGATGGACCGGAAAAACCGACTTCGGCCGAACTGGGGCTCGTGCGATTGCAGCTAGGAAATCACTAGGGCGCATGAGACCGGTGACCGGGTCGACATCCGCGAAGATGACTTCCGCGCCGGTAAAGCGCGCCGCATTGGCCGTGGACAAAAACGTCACCGCCGGCACGACCGCATACTCGTTCGGCCCGAGTGCGAGGCCCATTGCCGCAAGGTGCAACGCCGCCGTACCATTGACGCAAGCGATCGCAAAGCCCGCGCCCACCGTCTCGGCAAAGGCAGCCTCAAACTTGTCGACCATAGGACCGGTCGTGAGGTAGTCACTTTTGAGCACATCGACCACGGCGGCGATGTCAGCCTCATCGACATATTGCTTCCCGTAAGGGACGAAGTGTCGGCTCACAGCTGCTTCTCGTTTACGACAGAAGCGATGTCCTCGACGCTCAGCCATTCCGTGTTGCTGTCGCTGGTGTAGCTGAATGTCTCATCGCCGATGGTTTTGGCGTTTTTCGGTATGGCCTCCCCGGTCCAAAATCGAAACGACGGTGCGATGATGTAGCGGTCGCCCAAATCATAGGTGTTGCGCGCCTCGTCCTGAGTGATAAGGCACTCGTGCAATTTCTCGCCTGGGCGGATTCCCACAACCTGCGGGCTGAAGCCGGGCAAGAGCGCATTCCCCAGGTCGGTAACCCGCATGCTCGGGATTTTTGGTACGAAGATTTCGCCGCCCTGCATGAGCGACAGGGTGGACAATACCAGGTCGACGCCCTGTTGCAGCGTGATCCAGAAACGGGTCATGCGCGGATCGGTAATGGGAAGCGATTTTGCGCCTTCGGCGATCAAACGCTGAAAGTGCGGCAAGACTGATCCGCGCGAGCCCAGCACGTTGCCATAGCGCACGACCGAGAACCGCGTCGGGTTGGAGCCGGCGAGGCTGTTTCCAGCAATGAAAATCTTATCGGCCGCGAGCTTGCTGGCGCCGTACAAATTCACCGGATTGGCCGCCTTATCGGTCGAAAGGGCAACCACCTTACTTACGCCCGCGCCGATGGCCGCCCTCACGACGTTTTCGGCTCCGTGAACGTTTGTCCGAATGCACTCGAACGGATTGTATTCGGCCGCGGTGATGTGCTTGAGGGCAGCGGCGTGAATCACGATATCGACGTCGCGCAGCGCCATTTCTAGACGATGGATATCGCGCACGTCGCCGAGGAAGAACCGCAAGGTATCGTGCTCACCGATGCCCTTTTCATGCTGCATTTCATACTGCTTGAGCTCGTCGCGCGAGAAAACGATGAGACGCTCGAGCTTGTAGCGCGACAAAACTGTCCGGATGAAATAACGGCCAAACGAGCCGGTGCCCCCCGTCACAAGAAGTGACTTGCCGTCGAGATCGGGCTTGGGCGCAGCGAAATCTCTTTTCCGATAATTAGGCGACATGGTTATTGGAGCACTCGTTACTGTTGAAACGTACAAGGCAGCACAATACTGAATCACTCCGCGTCCAGCAGTTCCAGACCGCTTGCTTGCATACGGCACGCGCGGGTGTACCACCCGCCGTTTTTGATCAACTGCGTGTGCGTTCCGGATTCGGTCACCTTCCCGTTTTGAACGACGACAATCTGGTCGGCATTATGGACAGTCGAGAGGCGGTGGCCGACGACGATAATCGTGCGCTGCGTAGCATGGCGCAGGTCCCGCAGCATCTTTTCGAAGTTGTACTCCGTCTCGGCGTCCACATTGCTCGTGGGCTCATCCAAGATCAGAACCTCAGCGCCGCTCACTATCGCGCGAGCCAGATCGATTCTTTGCTTTTGCCCCCCGGAGAGCCGCACGCCGCGCTCGCCGAGCATCGTCTCATAGCGATCGGGCAATTGCTCCACAAAATCTGCCGCACCGGCGAGGCGAGCCGCCTCTTGCACTTCGGCATCAGTCGCCGCTGGTTTTCCGTAACGGATGTGCTGGGCAATGGTCAGGTTAAAAATCTGCGGAATCTGCGGCGTGTAAGCGATCAGCGTCCGAAGCGCCGACCGCGTAAAGGAATTTATCGAGGTACCGTCGACCGTGATTTCTCCCGCCTCCGGATCCCGTAGCCGCGGCAAGAGATCAATCATTGTTGATTTACCGCCGCCACTGGGGCCGACAAGCGCGGTCATCTTCCCTGCCGGAAAGGTAACGTTTATGCCCTTCAGCGCAGGCTCGAAACCGGCTCCATAGCGAAACACCACGTCGCGTAGCGTAATGTCGGTGTGCAGCCGTACCACCGTCTCAGAACCGAACTCAGGTTCGGCAGCGGATTCCATATTACGGAACAGCGCGACAAGGTGAGCGGTGGACGGCATATTCGTAATAATCGCTTGACGCGCGACAACGAACTCCCGCGCGACAGGGAGCTGGCGCAACAGAATCACAAGCGTCAAACCGATCGTGGCCAACTCGAGATTCAATACGGTCTTTCCGAAGTACAGTAGCGCCATTCCGCACAAAATGACGATGCTTTCCATCACCACCGAAGTCCGCGCACCATATCGCGTTATTGCAACTTCACTGACAGCCTGCGCATCCGATTTCTTTTGCATTTCGCTGATTTCGGCGTTTTCCATCTGCGCAAGACGGATGAGTCGAGAGGCGCCGATGCGATCGAAAAGGAACATGGAAGCAGATTGATTTGCGCCGACGAGGCGGTCGCCGACAATCTTGGAGCGTTGTGCGAGAGGGCGCACGCACAAGGCGGCCGCCGCAATGACGGCTAAAACGGATAGAGTGATCTCCCAAGATAATATGAGCAGGAATAGAAAATAGTACATCGCCATAAAGATGACGTGCGCCAAAGTGATCAACGCATGAATTGCTCCACTTGCCGTGCTCGCTTGAACAGTTAGATCGTTGGCGAGTTTACCCGCCGACATGCGGTCCTGATACCCACTGTCTGTTTTCAGGAACAATTCAAAGCCACGTACCCGAATATTCCGAATTGTCTGCTGACTGCTGCGCGCAATCGCAACTGTGCGAAAATACAACAGTGCATTCCTGATTGTGAGCAGGATCAAACTTGCAACAACAAGCGTCAACAAATTGAGTGGAACGCCCAACCAATTGGTGCCGAGCGAAAGATATTGCCAATAGCCCTGATGGCGCAGTGCGTCGGTGACGTCGCCGCTTCCCTGCAATAACTGCGCAATGGGCAACATTATGCCGAGCCCAAAGCCTTCAAAGACGGTCGTCGCAATGCTCAGGAGAAAGAGCCAGCCCAATCGCGGCCATCCAGGGCCCAAAAGCGCGATCCCAGCGGTGACCGTCTGAACGACGGATGGGGTCTGCGGCTTCGGATCGTTCATTTCAAACCGTCCAGCCGCCATCGACGATCAGATTATGTCCAGTGACGTATTCGGACAGATCGCTCGCAAGGTAGGCAATCGCCCCGAGCAGATCTTCTTCACGGCCCAAGCGGGCCAAGGGCGTCCGCTTTTCATATTTTTCGATGAACGAGGATGGCTGACCGCGCAATATTCCACCCGGCGTTATTGCATTCACGCGCACGCGCGGTGCCAAGGTTGCTGCAAGCCACCGCGTCAACTGCAAAAGCCCCGCTTTACTCGCGGCATAGGCAGCGGGATTTCCTATCTGCGTTTCATTGTAGAGCGACCAATCGGGCGCCGCGATGCCGTAGATCGACGCCATGTTGATTATCGAGCCATGACCGGACAGTTCCAGAGCAGGAGACAGGAGTTGGGAAAGCAAAAACGGCGCAGTAAGATTGATGTCTAAAGTTTTCCGCCATGCCGCCTCCTTTTGCTCAGGGAACGGCACGCTCCATCCTTTCAACTGGCTGGTCCCCACAAGCGCGGCGCAATTTATGAGGATATCGAGCCGGCCGGCAAAGTGATCGATCCTGCCCGGAATTTCCCGGATCGCATCACTGTCCTCAAGGTCGCAAGCCAGGCCGACGCATTCCATGCCGTAACGCTGCTGAACGTCTTTCGCCGCAGAGTCCGGCACGGCGGCAGGCAGATCGACGAGGACCAGACGGCACCCGAGCTCCGCCAGTGCCGCCGCCGCGGCGCGACCAATGTGTCCAGCGCCGCCGGTGATAAGCGCGACGCGCCCGTTTAGACTCATCAGGTCAGCAAGCCTGCGCATGACCGCGTTCAATGTCCTTGTGAGTGTCGCAAATATGCCTCAGCCGTGAGCAGATCCCATTCGTCGTCAACGTCGACGGCTCGTTGTTTCGGGATGAGAACTGCACCGATACGGCCCGCGAACAGACTATCCGCGCGCAACACGAAGTCCGGCGATGCAACGTAGGCAACCGTCGTCATATCGTAGATTTCCGGCGCCTCTTGCCGGCGATGAACGGCGCCCGCAGGCTCGTTCATCAGCCGCGCACGGCCGGCCTTATCAAGCACGATCAAGTTGAAATACGGATTTCTTTCGGCTGGACGGACGGTGACGACCGCATCCCATTTGCCTTCGTCGAATGTAGCGAGGCATTTCTCGACATCCACGGCGGTCCGAAGCGGTGCCGTGGTCGGCAAGGATACAAACCGCCGAAGTGCGTCGGCACCGTACCGTTCACTGAACCAGCCAATCGCGTGCCGCCAAGCGGCCCATTCGGGAGCAGTCGCCGTTGCAAGTGCCGCCGGGCGGCGAAACGGCACGTCGGCGCCGGCTGCACGCGCCTCGGTCGCAATCTCTTCATCATCCGTCGAAACGATGATGCTATCGATCGCTTTAACGGCCGTCCCAACCTCTATCGCGCGGGCCAGCAAACTGCGGCCGGCGAGCGAGCGCAGGTTCTTTTTTTGCATACTCGACCCGCCGCGAGCAAAAATGAAGGCAACGGTCGTCATGCCGGCGCGGCAGCCAGTCCGGCCATGCGACGGGCGTCGAGCACAGCGGCCAAAGTCTTTGCCCCATCCTCCAGCGCACAGACGGGCCGGGTCTCGCCATTAACGACCGCAAGAAAATGCTGCATTTGCTTGCGGAAGAGCGCGGCCCGATCCACCGGTCCTTGATAAATCGTGCGGGCGGCACCGTCCGCCTCAAGCCGAACGCTGCCATCGCCGGCATCCCACGTTAGCGTCGCTTGCGTGCCGACGGCGCGATACCGCCGGGTCGGCATGCCGCGCGCCATATCTATCTGCACGGTCACCGTTGCCCCGCGTTCCGAGCGAAGAAGCACGAGGGCGGTGTCCTCGACGGTCATTTTTAACTCACCAAGCGTACCGGCAACCGCGTGCGTCACCTCGAGCTCCCCTAGAAGCCACCGCGCGGCATCGATCTCATGGCTCAATTCGAACAGCACGCCACCGCCGGTTTCTGGCTTTGCGCTGATCGATTGCATCGGGTCCCGGCCGGGACGCCAGTCGCCGAGTGCTTGGCCAGTTTCCAATTGCAAGGTCAGCAAGCGTCCGATCACTCCCGCTTGCAGCGTTTCCCGAAATTTTAGGAGGCTTGGATCGTGACGCAGCACATATCCAACAAGAACTCGCCGATTGCTAGCGGCTGCCGCTTGCAGGATCGTCATTCCGGCCGCGTCACAGGCGATCGGCTTTTCGAGGAAAACCGGGATATTGGCCGAGATTAGAGGAGCCGCGCTTTCCGGGCGGCACGGCGCTGGGTCCGCCACGATAGCGAAATCGGGATTGCTCGCCAAGGCCGCGCTGCGATCACGAACCTCGCGGTCGACGAGCCCAGGCGCGATCATGCCCCCTCGCCCCGATCGCAAAGCAATAACTTCGACGTTCTGCACGACCGACCGCAGCGCCCGAATATGCTGCTGCCCGATATTGCCCGAGCCGACCAGAAGGCAACGCATCAACGGCCTACGTGATGAACCCGTGCTTTTTCATCAGTAGCCCCCAGCGTAGCCGGAGCATCTGGCTCAACGGAAAATGAGTCTGATCGCCGCGGAAGGGATCCAGATGCTCATGATCTGAAATAACGGTCGGATCGGAGAGAGAATGCTTGATGTGGAACGTAACCAGCCGGTTCGTCGCGGTCAGCTGCAAGTGACCCGACCACTCGTCTTCACCGTCTTTGAGGATTTCAGCAAGGCGCACATTGGTGACACTGTTCGGACCGACCTTGGCCCTGAGCTCACGGCCGTCGTGGGTCACAATCTTCGCCCGTACCGGCTTCTCATAGGGATTGATGAGCGTCACGGTCTCTCCCAGATCGCGCTTGCGATCGAGATGGACGACAGGATAGGCATCGACGTACTGGCCGAACGCGGCGATCTGATTGATTGTCGGCGGCGCCCCGTATCGAAAGGCATTGTCGGAGAAAAATGACTTTTTGCCGGGCTTGCTATAGATCGCGTAAAAACTGATCACGCGCGTATCGCGAAACATCGGCGCGCCGTCGTCGGCCCGAAAGCTAATTTCCAGAAAGCCCGCTACTCCGTTCCATTCCGTCCCGTGATCCGGCCAGAACAATTTCTGCAGCTCGGTCGTAGACTTTCTATTTTCGATCGTGAGGAAATACTCCTGCGACTGTTCCACCTTTCCGTCATGGAAAATTCGCATTGCGCACCTGATTTTCCCGTCTCTAATCACCTTGTCCACGAGGCGCGCAGTCGGGATCGAAATGGTGCAGTCGTAGCCCGGAGGCAGTGACGATATCGACGGAAAGATGAAACTCGTTGCCATAGCCAACCTCAAAGGTGATCGATGGAGAAGCGGTCGAGATTTGGCGTCGCACAAATTGCCCACAATTTATGGAAACTTTCGCCGAGCCACGTGACCGTTACGGCTTTGTCGCCGAGCGTCGTCGCGACGTCTTTTGGAAGCTTGAGCTCGTGCAGTACGCAACCATTCGCGGGCAATCTCTCGACGTGTGCGACGGGATCGACGCCCGGAATGCCCATCGGATAGCGGATCACGACTTTCTGCGGACGATTCACGCCATTGAGCATTCCGAAGAACATCCGTTCATATTGCGGACGATAAAGGCAACCAAACCAATGGGGTCCAGGTCCGGACATCGCTTGGCTGTGGACAGCGCACGCCGCTTTTTGCGTGACAATCTCAATCTGCGGGCGCGTCGTTCCCCGAATGCCGGCGCTCAAACCGCTTCTGCGGATCTCGACCGAACCGCAGCCGAGTTCGCCCGGTTGAAGCGGCGGACATGCCTTGGCCAACTGGGCGCCGACTTCGTAACGCCAGCTCGTCTCCGAAACGACATCCTTCTTTTCGACGTGGACGATCTTTCCGTTGGGACTCCGAAGAATGAGTTCGATATGCATATTCGGAGCGCATCTATTGCCTTCGAACAACATCGAACGATTGGTTATCCAGACCCACTGTTCGATACCGTCGCCATAGACGACAGGAACCGTATTCGTGAACGGATACGGCACCATCGGCGAATTTCGGTCGAGCCAGCGGTAGACGCGCTGCTTGAGGCTAAGCGCGGTGTCCGCCGACTTGTCGTCGTCACCGTTGACAATGGGTCCGGCGCCGGGGGCCCGCTGCGCCTCGACGAAGTGATACTCGAGGTCGAGCAGGCAGGCGGTGCATTTTGTTCCGGCGCCCGTCTCCGCGGTCAACTGCTCGAACGTCAGACTAGGGTTCTTCGCGATGCGGCTCCGCAGCGCCGCAAGCGAAAGAGATGTGCAACCGCATATGATGTTTTCTTCATCGCTGATCGCGACAGCGCGCGAAATTGTGTCTGTGCTCATCCGACGCTCCGTTTTCTATCCGACTCTTTCGAGCCGTCCCACGGCGCTTTGAAAAGCGGCGTGCCGCCGTCGTAAAAGACTTTTTCCAGCAAGCGCCGGCGCTCGGGCAGTTCGGCCAAAACCGCCGCGATCCGTTCGCCGGCATGACCGTCGCCGTAGGGGCTGCCGGCCGCGAATCTCTTTCGGCTCTTGAGAAGCTCACGCAGCGCCCGAACAATTGCATTCGCATCGTTTGCAACGTGCTGCACGTTATCGCCGGCCGCGCGGCCCTGCTGCCGCGTGCCGACGTTGATCACCGGCAGGCCAAAAACTCCGGCTTCGATCAGCCCGCTCGAGGAATTCCCGACCATGGCCACAGCATGACGAAGCGCATTGGCGTAGAGCTCGGTTCCAAGCGTATCGCGAAACGCCACTTGCGGCCGCCCGGGCAGCCAACGATCGAGCAGCGCGCGAAGTTTGAGGCCATGCGGGTCGGCGTTCGGCGCCGTAATCAGCGCGCGGGTGCCCGCCTCTTCAAGAGCGGCGAGCACGGCTCGCATTGGCGCTTCCGGATCTGCCGAATTCGTCTCAGGATGAACCGTGACAATCAAAAATTCGCTGTCGAACGGCAAATTGAGCTTGCCCGCAAACTCCGCGGCCGACAGGCTAGGAGCCGCGGCAAGCGCCTCGAGACCCGGCGCGCCGGTGATCCGGATACGCCACGGCTCCTCACCCATCCGCGCCAGGCGCTCCGCCGCGTCGACGCCGCTCACAAAGTGCAGATGCGACATTTTCGTCATCGCGTGACGCACACGATCGTCGATCGCTCCATAGGTCAATTCTCCGCCGTGCAAATGCGCCAGCGGAATATTGTAGGGCAGCGCCGCGAATGCCGCGGGAATCATGTCGAGCCTGTCGCCCGTAACAAGGATGCAATCGAATTCGAACCGGTCGAATATTTCGGCGGCTGCCACCGCCGATGCCGCCATGCTGCGCGCGGCCGCAAATCCCGTCTGGCCACCCATGTCTTCGCCTGCACGATGTAGGGTCGCGGCAATCGAGGCGGGAACATCCTGAAACTCCTCTCCAGCATACATTCCGGTCGCAAGGATATGCAGTTCGACGGTCTTGCGAGACGCAAGAGCACGCCACACGGGCTTCAGCAGCCCGACATCCGCACGGCTGGAGGAGACGCTCAGAACTCGCGGCATTATTTACGAAAAACCGACCCGGCGGCGACCAGCGTCCGGTCGGGAACGCGGACGCCCGGCAAGACGATGGCGCCCGCACCAATCATGCAGAAATTACCAACGGTCGCACCACCGAGCACAATCGCGCCTGGCGCGACGTGCGTGCCGGCGCCGATCGATGCCTCATGTTCAACAATCGCACAGGTGTTCACGATCGACGCTTCGCCGAGATATGCATCCGCGTTGACGACGCTGCCGACAAAGACTTGCGCCGAATCTGACACGCGCGCGCTTGTGCTCACGATTGCACGCGGATCGATTACGGCAGGAGCCGCCTTGAATGCTGCATAACGACCGGCGAGCAGGCTGCGAGATTCCAGCGCCTGCGGCGTCATCCCGCCCATTCCGATCGCAAAGCTGTCATTCAGCCGATCTTCCAACGCTGCATCGTCACTTTCATATCGGGTGCAATTGAGCCAATTGGCAGTTTTCGGATCGACATAGCTCGCAATACTCCAGCCCAGCAGTGCGAGCATATCGTTCAGCACTTTTGCGTGCCCGCCAGCTCCGACCAACAGCACCCGTCGAATCATTCAACGACGTCCAAATTGATCAATGTCCGAGCCGGCAACGATTGACGCAGCCTGCGTCCGATCACCAGCGGCGCTTCGCTTGGCGGAATTCCAGTGCCCGGACGAAGCGCGATCAGATCGTTTTCTGTGACGATCGACCCGGCAGACATGGCGTGCGCGGTTGCCAGACTCCGACGGGCGACAGCGGCGACGGCAAGCTCGCAGTTTGCGGGGCGCTTAACTCCATCGCCGAGCGCGCAGGTAACGACAGCCAGTTTTTCCGTCATCTGTTTGAATTCGGCCACCTCAAGAGAGGCTTGGTGATCCGGACCTCGGAGACCTCTATCGAGCGTCAGATGTTTTTCGATGATCTTTGCACCCAGTGCTGTAGCGGCAATCGCAATTTCAATTCCCAGGCTGTGATCCGAATAGCCGACCGGGCATTCAAATTCGCGCGCGAGTGTCCGCATCGCCAAAAGGTTCACGTCCTCGGGTGCCAAGGGATAATTGCTCGTGCAATGCAACAGGGCATATTTGTCGCAACCGCCTGCTTCGACCGTCGCGACGGCGCGTTCCACCTCACCGATCGAGGCCATGCCTGTGGATATAATCAACGGCCTGCCGCATGCTGCCAGGTAGCGAAGAAATGGGAGATTGGTAATTTCGCCGGACGCCACCTTTATGACAGGGACATCGAGGCTGCAAACAATGTCCGCGCTCGTCCGGTCAAATGGAGTCGAGAGAAAGACGATCTTCTTTTCAGCACAATAGGCTGCGATTTGTTCGAACGCTTCTTGTCCGAGCGCCAAGCTCCGGATCATGTCGGCCTGCGAGTCGCTTTCCCCTGGCCGGCGCTGGTACGGGGCCCGTGGCGCAGCGGCGGAGACAAGTTCATCCACCTCGAACGTCTGAAACTTAATCGCATTCGCACCGCTCTCGAGAGCGGCATCGACCAATTCGAGCGCCAGATCGAGCCGGCCATTGTGATTTACGCCGGCCTCGGCAATCACAAAGGGGCCAGCGGTTTCTGGCAATCCCGGCAATACCGCAGTCATACCGAAGCGCACTCCCAGCGCTCGACGGCGGCGATCACCCGATCCTGTTCAGCGTCGGTCAAGTGGCTGCTGCATGGCAGTGAAACGATCGTGCCGGATACCGCAGCGGCAACTTCACCGCCGAAGCGGGCGAACCCGCAGTAGGGCGATTGCCTACTCAACGCATTCCAGAAAGGCCGCGCTTCAATTCCGTCCTTGCGCAACGTCGTCACGAGAAATTTGGCGCTGGCGGCATCCTTGCAACGAACCGAATACAGCCAGCAATAAGGTTGGTCCCACGGTGCACGCGGCAGCGGAAGCAAAAGATCTGACGGGAACAACGAGGCGTCGTACCGGCGCTCGATCTCCAGCCGGCGAGCTTTCATTTCGTCGAAGCGCTCGAGTTGCGCAAGGCCGATAGCGGCATTGACATTCGTCATGCGAAAATTGAAGCCAATATCATCGTAGACGTAGTCTTCGCCGGCGCGCGCCTGCTGACTTAGATGTCTCGCGCGCCGAGCGATCGATTCGTTGTTTGTAACAACCATGCCGCCGCCCCCGGCCGTCACGATTTTGTTGCCGTTAAAGCTGAAAATCCCGGCGTCCCCGTAAACCCCGGCGGCACGATTGTGCACCACCGCGCCGAACGCGCCGGCGGCATCCTCGATCAACAGCGCACCGTGCGTCCGGCACAGTTTCGACAAGGCCACGAGATCGGGCGCGCGCCCCAAGGTATGAACCGCAATGACGGCGCGGATCGGCATGCCGGTCGCGGCGAAAGCTTCTTCGACGCGCAACGGATCGATCGTCAGATTTGTTTCTGAGATATCCGCGAAAATCGGATTGGCCCCGGCGTGCACGGTTGCGTTGACGGTCGCGGCGAAAGCCCAGTCGGGAACGATAACCGCATCGCCCTCGCCGATGTCTGCGGCGCGCAGCACCAATTGCAAGGCAATCGTCCCATTTGCCGTGGCCACTGCAAACGGCACCTGCGACATGTCAGCCACACGGCGCTCGAGTTCGCTCACAAACGGCCCGACGCTCGACACCCAATTGTCGTCGACGCAGCGGCGCAGATATTCGCGCTCGCGCCCGCGCAAGTCGGGCGTGCTCAAAGGTATCATTGCGCCGCCTCGCGTTGTGGAGCGATTTTGTGCAGTCGCAGCCCCGCCTGCTCAGCCGCCAGACCGCGAAGCAAGGCGTCGCAAGCCGCCGCAACCGCCTGCGGCGTGAATTCTTTGATCCTGCTATAGTGATAATTGCCCATGTCGAAGGAGCGCGCGGCAATCGCTTGCAGCAAACGCGCTGCCTGTTCACGCGTGTGCGCCTGGTCCGGCGGATTTTCCAAAGCTTCACGCAGGTAATGCTTGAGTTCGGCCTCGTCATGCACGACCCTCACATTTGGCAGAAAATTGTAGAGATTGCGTCGTCCGAAGGCGATGACGGGCTTTCCGGCCGCGCACGCTTCCAGTCCCGCGGTTCCGCAAATCGTCACCACCGCATCGGCCTGTTGTGCGCATTCCATGCCGATTTCAAAAGTCTCCAGCATCACGACGTTCTTGAACTCGCAAATCTGGCCGTAAAAATCACTCGGCCGGCGGCCTGTAGCCGAGTAGAACTCTTTGACCGCAAGCAGAACGCCCGCCGGCAGGTCGCGCGAAACGGCAGCGATCAGTGACAACTGATAAAAATATTCCGGCGAAATTCCTTGCAGCGCGGCTTCCGGTTCGATGTGCAAGGGATAGTAAACAAAACGCCTGCCCTTCAAATCCGCCAAGCGAACGCGTGCGCGTTTGGTCAGATCGCGCCACTGCATCCAGGTGCGAATGAAATACGCGAGCTCGCTCGAAAGGTAATAGTTCTTGCCCTTTTTATATCCGCGAAGTTTCCACCAGGCGTGACGCGCAACCGTCAGCGCAAGGTTGCGAACCAAGTGCGCGAAACCCATTTGTTTGAGATAAATTTCCCGATGTGCGGTGTGTCCGAGATAGGGGCGCTTCAGCTTGCCGTCACCAGCACCTTCGCCGTTGTCGTAAGCCTGCATGAATTCGGGAGTTTCGAAGTATTCGTTCCACGTCCAATTCTGGTAGTTGCGATAGCGCGACGTACCCATTGACCGGAACGGAATTTTTAACACGCGGCAGATCATTGCCGTCTCTTTATTGCCGTTCACCACCAGGTCGATCTTCTTGCCGGAAAGCTCGCGCTCCCAGAACCCCAACGTCTCCGTGTACGCGTACACCATATGCAGGTAGTCGGCTTTTTCCGACGTTCTTGAGCGTGGATGGTGATAGCCGCCGAGAGCGTAACCGCGCCCCAAATGGCGATTGCCAACCGCAACCATATTGATGGTCGTGTCGGTGGCTTTTTCATATTGGGCAGCGCGCGCAATGATTTCGTCTGTGCTAAGGGGCAAGCCCGCGCGGCGCGCGCTGGGCAAGAGAATGTCGGAATCGATGATCTCGGCGAACAAACCCCCGTCGTTGTGGTTCCAATAGAAATTCATCTCCTGCGGGCCGACGCAATAAAGATAAAGCAACGCGCCGGATCGCCGCTTCAGCTCGCGACACACATCGAGCATGAAGTAGCGCGTTTCGGAGCGCGCGAGCACTGCTATCCGTTTTGGCTTTGTCAGATCAGCGGCCACTGCGCTGATGATCCTCTTGTGCAAGCGACAAATCGCTAGGCTGGCCGACATCCTTCCAATATTCATGCACGGGGAACAGGCCAATTCGCAAACCGGCATCCCGCCCAAGCGTGAGCAGTTCCGGCATGTCCACAGCCCGGTCGCGCGGCGTCAACGCGACAAGCTCCGGAGAGACAAAATACATACCGGCTGCGACAAAGAAACTCATTCGCGGCTTTTCATCGACGCCCGCAAAACTTCCATCATCGGACTGCCGCACGACCCCGTAAGGGACCTGCACTTCATAACGCGAGATCGCTATCGTCCCGTCATAACCGTGACGCATATTGAATTCGCGCATGGCGCCGAAGTCGACTTGAGTTAAAACGTCCCCATTGACGACCAGCAACGGTTCGTCGAGTTGGCCGGCAAGTTGTGCCAGCGCCCCTGCCGTCCCGCGAGGCTCGGCTTCCTCGATGAAAGAGATATCGACGGCGTTACGTCGCGATTTGACAAATTCCTTGATCTGCGCGGCCCGGTAATGAAGGGCTATGGTCACGTGCGCAATTCCCGCGCTTTCAATCTTTTCCAATACGCGATCGAGAATCGGACGCCCGCCTACGGGGAGCAGCGGCTTGGGTACATCGCGCGTAAGCTCGCCGAGACGACGGCCATAACCTCCCGCCATAAGAAGCGCACGCTGAAGCGGCGGCTCGCGGCGCGGCTGCACCAACACATGATCGAGCCTGCCGGCGGCATCGACCACAGGCAAAAACCAAGCACGCAACAATAGCGGACGATTGCTGCGGTCGTCGTATGCTTTGCCCACGATCGGCGTTTTGCACATGCACTTGTCGACGGTATCGCCCATTGTCAGGCCGTCGAGCATGGCACGGCGGATGTCGCCGTCGGTAATCGTGCCGACCACGCGTCCGTCATTGGATACTACGATCTGAAAAAGGTTAGGCGTTGCCTCACCGATGCGGATGAGCGCGTCCTTCACCGTCGCGTCAATACGACATGTCAGGTGATCGAAGCGCGAGATGCTTTGCATCACGGTCGTCTAGGCGGCCACCTGCCGCAGTTCCAACAGGCTCGCCCGCTCGCGACGCAAATGAGCGATCAATTGATTGATGACCCCCCGCATTTCGGCTTTGTCGACCAGATTGTGCAATTCACGCGGATCCGCGCGACGGTCGAATAATTTCTTGACGACGATCTGATCGTTTTCCAGCATCGTCATCATGCGATAGAACTCGGTGGTCACGGTCATGTAGATGTTGCGGCGAGCTAGGTCCGCGTTCCCATGACTGCAACTTTCCGTAATCACCGCCGAACGGCCCGATTTGAACACGCTTATGCCTTTGTGGCTCGCATGCAGCGGCACGCCGAGTGCGTCGAGTAACGTTGCGCTGACGCCCATAGTATCGACGGTGCCCTCGTTTGACGGGGCGCGCGAAACACCGGAGATGAGCAGGGGAACGTCGATGTGCTCGTAGTGGGTACGAAGGCCAACCTCCTCTTTTGGACGCGGGCTTTCGGCATATTGGCTGCCATGGTCGCCAATTACAAAAATAGCGGTGTCTTTGAGTTGATCGCTTTGCTCAAGCGTACGGATCAAACTGCCGACGTGATGATCGACATACATGATCGCCGAATCATAGAGGAAGCGCCGGCCGGTTTGTCCGCGAAGGCGCGCGCGCAACCATCGAGGCAAATATCGCAGGCGGCCCAGAACGTGGAACGGGCGATTGATCGCGCGGCAGTCATGAGCATCCATGACATGCATATGGATGTACCAACGTCGGTCGCGCGCTTGGTCAATAAACTGACAAATGGCCGGCGTCACGTCGCCGGTCAGCGTCTGCCGATGGCTGAGCGGCAAAAACGGAAACCAGTTTCTTGCGCCAACAAAGTCGCGGGTCCGCCAGTTCATGGCGGCGACCGTTCTTGCGACGAATAGCTCGAGGCGGCCGACTCGCGAGCGCCCCAGATAACGCCAATACACGCCCGGCGAGATACGAATGAGCTTGTCGAGAACCGCCCGCGGGTGGCTGCGCAGCAGTTCAAGCTCTGCGCGACAGCCGTCGGCCACGCGGCGATTAAGACGAACCAGATTTGGACGCCACAGCGATTTGTCGTGATGTTCGATTGCGGAGACCAGGCTTTCGAGCAAAAGGACAAATTCCTGCTGCAGGAAAGCGATGATCCTCGCATCGCCGCTTTCACCCTTCTGCCAAAGATCGAGTTCGTACTTCAAGAACCGCTCGATTCGCTGCTGGAGCAGCGTCCGATAGTCACTCGTTGTCCTCACGGTCGTAAATCCACGCTCATAACCCTGCGTGATGCCGAGCTGGTTGCCGGGGGCCATCAAATGCGTTTCGAAGCCGGCGTCGCGCAGGCTTTCGATATAGGACTTCGGCCGTTCGCGGATTCCGTTGTTGTAGCCGCCATAGTCGAGCGGATAGGTGAGAGAAAACAGCGATGGCATGACGAATTGCGTGGCCTGACCATTGGCGGTCGCCCGCATCACGAATCCGCGATCGGCAAGACGCGCCAAATTCGGCGACAGCGCGCGCCGCGACGCTTCGTCGCGCAAGACATCGTAACGAAGCGCGTCGATGATGAGAAACAACGCCTTTTTCATAATCGCCGCCCTGCCTTGCTACCCGCCGTTCAAGTACGAGCGTTGCTGACGCTTTGCAGGTTTCGCCACCCCAACGTATCCGCCAAATGGCCAACCACGTGCGTCTGCACGAGGTTCATTCGGTTACCCGATCGCGGGTAGCCGACGCCGGTTACTAGAACCATGTCGTCATCTACCAGCCTATCCATGCGCCACAGTGCCTCGAGACAGAAAACGATATGATCCGTGCTTGTTCGCGAAAACGGAATATTGAGATGAATACCCTCGACGCCCGCGAGCAGATTGAAGCTGCGGGCGCCATAGGCATCGTCGCTGACGGCCAAAATGGGCTGGGCCGGCCGGCGGGCAGCCAGCGTCCGCGCCGCATAGCCCGAGCGAGTCATCGCCACGATTTTCGTGATCGGCAAGGACCGGCACATCAGTGCAATGGCCTCAGCGACGACGTGCGGCACGGCTTCGACCGACTTGCCGTCGACTCGCTTCGACAGAACAAAACCGGCCGCGGCGTCGGCGACACCGCGCATCGTGCGCACAGCTTCGACGGGAAAGTCGCCTACCGCAGTTTCGCCCGATAGCATCGTCGCCGCGCAGCCATCGAGAACGGCGTTGGAAATGTCGCTCACCTCCGCCTTGGTCGGCACAGGGTTCGCGATCATCGTGTGCAGCATTTCCGTTGCAACAATCACCGGCGTTGCCGCGCGCTCAGCTGCGGCAATGATACGTTTCTGGAAAAGCGAAAGATTCTCCAGATTGGTTTCCACCGAAAGATCGCCGCGGTCGATCATCACGGCGTCGCTCACCGCGATGATCTCCTCCATGTGGTCCAAGCCGCCCTGGTTTTCGATCTTCGAAACGATGCGCGGCCATGCACCGCCGGCCAGTTCGCGGATTGCCTCAACGTGCGCGGCCGACTCCACGAAACTAATTCCGACAAAATCCAATCCATTGCACCGCGCGAACTCCATCATCTGGCGGTCGCGATCGGTGACCATTGCGGTGCGCAGTTTAACGAACGGAACGTTAATGCCCTTGCGGCTCTTAAGCCGCCCCGCCGTTTCGGCGCGGCAGCGAATATCCACGCCTTCGATGGCTTCGACAACGAACCGAAGGCTGCCATCGTCGGCGAGCACGACGTTGCCGACGGCAAGATCCTCGTGAAGGTTGGCGTAATTGACGGGGACTTTCTGGCGGCCGTCGTGACTTGTGTCCGTGGTCAGGACAATGACGTCACCGATTCTAAAATCCGGTTCGTGCGCAAGTCCCGAGGTACGAATCTTGCGACCGGGTATGTCGAGCAAAATTGGAACGTCCGGCGCCACCTCTCGAAGTCGCTTGATCGTCGCCGCGTGCCATTCGAGCGTGTTGTGCGAACCGTTTAGGCGCGCGACGTCCATTCCCGCGGTCACGAGCGCGCGAATGGCCTCGGCGCTTTCCGTACGGGGACCTATGGTGCAGATGATCTTGGTGCGCTTCATTCGTTTTCATCGATAAAGAGCGGCAGGCCGCGGACCGCATCCAGAACTTCCGGCCGAAACAGGCGCGGATCGGGCTTTACGCCGTTGACGAGCGTCGCGCGGATGTCAGTGCCGCTGATGTGGCGAACGGCGTGCGGCATGGTCTTCTCGTGCGGACAGGTGCGCTCCGTGACGATGCCGTCGCAGATCGAGCAATAATAAGGGCCTGCAAGGCGCAGAACCTGAATGCCAAGATCGTCGTGAAACTTCGAAATCAGCGCGTGAGCATCGTAGGTGCCGTAGTAATTTCCGACCCCGGCATGATCGCGGCCGACAATGAAATGCGTGCAGCCATAATTGCGGCGGATGATTGCATGGAAAACGGCTTCGCGGGGGCCCGCGTATCGCATCATCGTCGTCAACACACCGAGAAGCACGCGGTCGGCCGGCAGAAACGGGCCGATCAGAGCCTTGTAGCCGGCAATGACGGCGGCTGGCGTGTAGTCACCGGCTTTCTTGCGGCCAATCAGCGGCTGGATAAAGAGGCCGTCGGCAAGCTCGAGCGCAATGCGTTGAAGATATTCATGCGCACGGTGTGGAACATTGCGGGTCTGGAAACCGACAATAGTCTTCCAACCGCGGCGCTCGAATTCGGCGCGCGTCTGTTCGGGCGTGAGCTCATGCGCGCTGACATCCAACTCGGCGCGCGCAGTCAGCGTGACCGGCCCGCCGACAAAATGGTCGCCACCACGGTAAAAGAAATTGACTCCCGGGTGCGCCTTGTCGGCGGTGCCGAAAACTTGGCTCGCGACCGAAGTTTTGTCGCATGTGAAAATGCTTTCGGGGACGAGACGGCCGACTTCGTTGTTTTCATAGAGGAGCGTAACGCTCGGGCGCCCGCGCAACCTGGCCGCATCTTTAGCGCCGACATCGAGAACGACCGGCAACGGAAACGGCTCGCCGTGCGGAAGCCGCATGTTGGGAACGACGTGACGAAACTCGTCCTCATTCATAAAGCCGGCCAATGGGCGAAAGACGCCCAAGGCCAGCTTTTCCAGTTCTAGATATTGGCTCTTGTTAATCGCGAGTTCGGTCAAGGAACCAACGTTCCCGTATTTCCGGTCGGAGTCGCCGAAACTCCGGCAATAGCCTCCGCCACCTCAGCCGCGAGCCGCTTGGGAGCATGCGCCGAGATGGCATCGATTACGAGATCGGCCTGCCGGGGCGCATGCCACGGAATGTCGATCCCGACGACATTTCTCATGACTCCAAGCTCGGCCTTGCCGTAGAGGCCCTTGGAGTCGCGACGGCGCAGAAAGTCGAGATCAGCCTTTAGATAGATTTCAAAGTAGCGAGGTAGGTTGGCGCGGTTCCAAGCCAGCAGATCCGGGTGAGCATAAAGTGCGGCGACCAAGACAGCCAAGCCTTGCTCTGCCAGCATCCCCGAAATTTTCTGAATGCGTTGAATTTGCCGAACCCGATCAGCTTCGGCGTGCCCGAGATCGTCACCGAATGCGGCTCGGATCTCGTCGCCGTCAAGCTTGACCAGTTGGGGCATGCGCGGCTTGAGCAGTGCGTATAGCGCGTTGCACAGCGTAGTCTTGCCGCTGCCGGACAGGCCGGTAACCCAGATGACCATCAACGTTTATCGACTGGTCGGCGAAGTAGAAGCGCGAGCAGATTTTTCATAGCTACCGCAGACCGGGTGGCTCCTATATCCCGTTCGGCCAGCCACGAGGCAGTAGTATGTTCATTCATTGAACGTTCTTGTCAATAAGAATGTTCACGTTGCGAACATAGACTAACTATTTGTTCTGTAACGGCTAATCGGCTCACGCCCTGCCCGCTTAAGCCGGGACCACGGCGCCAATCGGGACCTGCACCACGACCTTGCGGCCAAGCAGCGACATGAGCGCAATGACACGGTCCTCGTCGCGACTGGCTTCAAAAATCGCCTCGATTTCGCTGAACGCGCCGGTGTCGATGCGGATGCGCGCGCCGCGCTTGAGATCGAGATGTTTCGCCAGGATCACAAAGCCCTCGGCATCGCTACGGCGGCGAATCTCGCCGATGACATCGTCCGGAACCGGCGCCGGGTCGACACCATTGCGGACAAGGTCGATCACGCCTCGCGTCGAGCGAATGACGCGCCAGCCTGCGTCACTGGCATCGAAACTGACAAACAGGTAGCGGGGAAACAACGGCGCCGGCACCGTGTTGACCCGCCGAGCATGGCTACGCCGTTTGAGATAGCGGGGCAGGAATACTTCAAAATTTTGCCGCGCCAAATGCTCATAGGCGCGTTCTTCGTTGCGCGGCTGCGTGTAAACGGCATACCAATTTTTCATTCGGCTGCTCGACGCGGAATATCGGCATCAACGGTTTTTGACAGCGCGACCCGAAGCAGAGAGGGAGCGAACACGCGCTGAGCATCGATTTGTGTCACCGCGCTGCGGTATGCCGGTTCGGGCGCCGCAAGATCGGTGATGATCACAGCATCCACCGTCCCGCAATCGGCAAATGAGGCTTTCACCGGCAAACCGCAAAAGTGCCCGCCGGCTCGTGCTGGCTCGACGATCGCAACGACCGTAATGGGAAAATCGTGGGCGCAGATGACGGCGATTTCCGCAAGATCGGAAATTCCAGCAAGCGCCACATTCCGCCAACCGCGGACGCTGCAATAGTCCATCAGCTCGGAAACTTGTCCGCGCGCGCGACGAAAAAAGTTGAACGAGGTCGAGAAATACTCGCCGGCGAGACGAGACTTCTCGGCAAAACCTTGCGGTGTGAGGTAATAGGCATAGCGGCGGCGCGGCACTTGTTGAATCTTGATCCAGCCTTTGCGCACGCAGCGCTTGAGGTAGGCATTGGCAAGGCCCAAAGCGACGCCGAGATCGTGCGACATGCGACGCTGCGAGATTTGCGCGTCCGTTTCGACCGCGGATAAGACCCCGAGCAGAATCTCGTCGCGGCTGGAGAACGAATCGCCGTTTTTCTGCTGTGATACCGGGGACTTAACCATGCCATTAACGCCATTCAGCTAAAAAGGCTTGCAGTGTTCATAGCATGAACTTTATGCTGCGTCACCCGGGAAGCCAAGCATTTTCCGGGCTTATCGACCCAGGGTAAACGAGCCAGGAAGCGCGCTTGAATGAACACGTTCGCTTTGATCGGGGCTGCCGGTTTTGTCGCGCCTCGTCACATGCGCGCCATCAAGGATGTCGGCGGCGATTTGCGGGTGGCACTCGACCCTAGCGACTCGGTCGGCGTCATCGACAAGTATTTTCCGGATTGCCGGTTCTTTACCGAGTTCGAACGCTTCGACCGGCACATCGACAAGCTGCGGCGGTCACGCGACCCCATCCAATGGGTCTCGATTTGCTCGCCGAATTATCTGCATGACGCCCATGTGCGCTTTGGCTTGCGATCGGACTGTGACGTCATCTGCGAGAAGCCGCTCGTTCTCAACCCGTGGAACCTGGATGGGCTTGCCGAAATCGCCGCAAGCAGCGGCCGCAAGGTCAATACGATCCTTCAGCTTCGCCTGCATCCTGCGATCCGCGCCTTGCGTGAGAAGGTCGCCGCCGGCAATCGCAATTACGACGTTGATCTGACTTACATCACTTCGCGCGGGCGCTGGTATCACGTCTCTTGGAAGGGCGACGAAGGGAAATCCGGCGGCATCGCGACCAATATCGGGGTGCATTTCTTCGACATGTTGAGCTTCGTATTCGGCCGTCCGCTGGGCGTGACCCTGCATCTGCGAACGCCCGAGCACGCTGCCGGTTATTTCGAATTTGAGCGGGCCCAGGTGCGCTGGTTTCTGTCGATCGATCGCACCGACTTGCCGGAAGACTGCGCCAACGGCCAGTACACATTTCGCTCCATCACGATCGACGGCGGCGAATTCGAATTTTCGAAGGGCTTCACCGATCTGCATACCGACAGCTATCGCGAAATCATGGCCGGCCGCGGTTACGGCATCGAGGACGTGCGTCCGTCGATCGAGATCGTATCGGGACTGCGCGGCATGCCGATCGATCTCAATAAAGGACAGCGCCATCCGCTCGTTGCAAAGCATGTATAGGCACGTCCGACGATGATCTCTAGCACCCGCACGGCGGACACGCAGATGCGGCCGGATTCCCGGTTTCCCGGAGCCCTGGTCCATGAGAGCGCCTACGTCGATGACAACGTCACGATAGGCTCGGGCACAAAGATTTGGCACTTCGTTCATATCTTGCCTGGCTCCATGGTTGGCCGGGACGTCATTCTCGGCCAGAACGCAATGGTCGGCCCCAATGTTTCGATCGGCGACGGCTGCAAGGTGCAGAACAACGTGTCCATTTATGAGGGGGTCACGCTCGAAGCCGGCGTATTCTGTGGACCGAGTTGCGTTTTCACCAACGTGTTCAACCCCCGCGCCATGATCAGCCGCAAATCGGAAATTCGCGCGACTCTGGTGAAAAAGGGTGCGACGATCGGCGCCAACGCCACAATCGTCTGCGGTATAACCGTCGGCCAATATGCATTCATTGGGGCCGGCGCGATCGTGACCCGTGACGTGCCCGATCATGCGTTGATCGTCGGCGTTCCCGCGCGCCGGATCGGCTGGGTAAGCCGGGCCGGCGAAAAGCTTGGACACGACTTAGTCTGTCCCCGCACCAGCGAACGATATCGGATGATTGGCCCCGATCGTTTGATCGTCGAAAACTGAGGGTTGCCCCAGACTGCGCAACGCAATGCTGAATGTCATTGGCAATGACGATCCCATGATCACCTCAAACGATCCCATCATCGACTCTGCGCTAAGAACGTTCGATATCCATATGAAAGGAATCGAAAAGCTCGCGAACGCAGTCACGAACGGCCTCGGCCGTTCGATGAAGGCTGCGGCCGAGGTCATTCGCTCGGCGCAGGGACGGCTGATTGTCAGCGGAGTGGGAAAGTCGGGGCACATCGGGCGCAAAATCGCAGCGACGTTCGCGTCGACGGGTACGCCCGCGTTTTTTGTGCACGCGACCGAAGCCAGCCACGGCGATCTTGGCATGATTACGCCGGGCGATGTGATCCTTGCACTCTCTTGGTCGGGCGAAACCACCGAACTTAGCAGCCTCATTACCTATTCGAGGCGGTTCAAGATTCCGCTCATCGCGCTCAGTGCCAGTCCCGACAGCACACTTGCGAAAGCCGCCGATATCGTTCTCGCCTTGCCGCGGGCCCAGGAAGCATGCCCGCATAATCTCACGCCGACTACCTCGTCATTGATGCAACTCGCGCTCGGCGACGCCGTCGCGGTCGCGCTGCTCGAAAGCCGCGGATTCACTCCGACGGATTTCAAGGTCTTCCATCCGGGTGGCCAACTGGGTGCGATGCTCACGCACGTGAAAGATATCATGCATGACGTCAAGGCGACGCCGCTCGTGCGCGAGGGGACCTCGATGGCGGACGCGATCGTTGAGATGTCTGCCAAAGGCTACGGGTGCGTCGGCATTACCAATGCGGCCGGCGATCTGGTCGGAATCGTGACCGACGGCGACTTGCGCCGGAATATGCGTCCGAATCTCCTTGAAATGACCATCGACGATGTGATGACGCGCAATCCGAAGACAATCGGGCCAAATCAGCTGGCGAGCGAAGCCTTGCACGCTGCCAATGCCAATAAAGTACAAGCGCTGATGGTCGTTGGGAACAAGAAGCCGATCGGGATCATTCGCCTCCACGACATCCTGCGAATCGGTGTGGTTTAGCCGACCGGCTCGGCAGCGCCATTTCATGCGGGATATGCACTAACGATGTGCGGCATTGCAGGCTTATTCGACCTAGCCAACCGCTCGGTCGACCCCGCGGCGACTGCGCGAGCAATGGCAGAGACCCTCGCCCATCGCGGACCTGATGGCGCCGATGTTTGGGGTGACGCGGCCGCAGGTATTGGCCTTGGCCATCGCCGTCTCGCCATTGTCGACCTGACCCCGACCGGCGCTCAGCCGATGTTCTCCGCCGACAGCCGCTACGTCATCAGCTACAACGGCGAGGTTTATAATTTCCGCGAGCTGCGACGTGAGCTGGGGGCCGACGGCCATACATTTCGCGGCACCTCGGACACCGAGGTCATGCTCGCGGCCTTCAGTCAATGGGGTGTCGAAAAAGCCTCGCGCCGCTTCGTCGGTATGTTCGCCTTCGCCGTCTTCGATCGCACCGAGCGCGCGCTGCACCTCGTGCGCGACCGGCTTGGCATCAAACCGCTCTATTGGACCTCGGCGGGCGACCATTTCCTGTTCGGCTCTGAATTGCGCGCGCTGATCGCCCATCCCTCGTTCCGGAAGGATATCGATCGAGAGGCCGTCTCGGCCTTCCTGCGCTACAGTTATGTGCCGACGCCGGCGACCATTTTCCGCGGCGTCCACAAGCTTCCGCCCGGCTCCATCCTGACCATCCGGCCCGGCGGCCAACCGCAGATCAGATCCTATTGGGATCTGCGCGATGTCGTCTCACAGTGTCCGCGCGACGGCGTCACGGCGGCCGAGGCGGCAAACGGGTTGCACGAACTCCTTGGCACCTCTGTGCGGCAGCGGATGATCGCCGACGTGCCGCTTGGCGCGTTCCTGTCCGGCGGCATCGATTCGTCAGTGGTCGTTGCGCTCATGCAGGCCTGCTCCGAACGCCCGGTTCGCACCTTCACAGTCGGCTTCCGCGAGGCCGCCTATGATGAAGCACCCCGCGCGCGCGAGGTCGCCTGGCACCTCGGAACAAACCATACCGAGGTGGTGCTTGATGAGAATTCGGCACTCGGTCTTGTTCCGCAGATTGCCGACTGGTTCGATGAGCCGTTCGCCGATTCCTCGCAGCTGCCAACTTACCTGGTCTCGCGCGTGACGCGGGAGCACGTCACCGTTGCGCTGTCGGGCGACGGCGGCGACGAGTTGTTCGGCGGTTATCCTAAATACGAGATGCTCGCGAGGACCTGGCGCGGCATCGGCCATTTTCCACGCGGCATGCGTGCGCTCGCCGGCCGGACACTGCGTGCGGTCCCAGAGCCCGCGCTTGCGCTGGCGGGCCGGTGGCTACTCGATCCAGGCCGTGCCGAGAGGTTGGCTGAAAAGACGCGCAGATTTGCCGCGGCTCTTGGGGCGCGGGACTGCGACGAAGCAGCCGCGGCAATCGATGCGGTCGGCACGGACGATGCAGCCCTGGTGCCGGGCGCGACGGGCTCGCTGTACCCGCGACGCCTGGCCGTGTCGATGCCGGACCTCGTGTCGCGCATGCAGGCGCAGGACATGGCGAACTATTTGCCCGACGACATCCTCACCAAGGTCGATCGCTGCTCGATGGCGGTGTCGCTTGAATCCCGCGAGCCGTTGCTCGACCACCGGGTGGTCGAATTTGTCTGGTCGCTGCCGCCCGGCTTGCGCCGAGGCAACGAGCCGAAAGCGTTGCTTAAATCGGTGCTGCAGCGTTACCTGCCTTTGACGCTGTTCGATCGGCCAAAACGCGGCTTCTCCGTGCCGCTCGGGAAATGGCTTGCCGGCCCGCTAAGGGGATGGGCGGAAGATCTGCTGTCGCCGGCAAAAATCGCAAATGAAGGGTTGCTTGACGCAGCAAGTGTAAGCCGGCTTTGGCAACGGCACTTGTCCAACCACGAGCAAAATGCCACGGCTCTGTGGAATATCCTCATGTTGCGCGCGTGGTCGGAGCGCTGGCTGAAACAGTGACATGGGATCGATGAGCTCAAACCCGCGCCTGCTCTATCTCGTATCGGAAGATTGGTATTTCCTGTCGCACCGCTTGCCCATGGCGCGCGCGGCGCGCGCGGCCGGTTTCGACGTGCATGTCGCAACCCGTGTCGCCGAAGGCGGCGCGGCGATCGAGGCGGAAGGCTTCACGCTCCATCCGCTCACCTGGTGCCGTGGCAGCATCAATCCGCGCGATTTCGTCAGCGCCATTGCGCAGGTGCGACGCGCCTATCGTCGTATCGCGCCGGACCTCGTGCACCAAGTGGCGTTCTGGCCATCGATCGTCGGCTCGCTCGCCGCATTCGGTCTGCCGATGCGGCGCATATCGGCGCTCGCCGGCATGGGCTATGCTTTCACCTCGAACGCGCCGAAAGCGCACATCGTGCGAGTCCTGCTTCAGCCGATCCTCAAGGATTTGCTCGGAGGCCGGCGTGCCGCGGTATTGGTGCAAAATCCCGACGATTTCGGCGCCATGGCGGCGCTCGGCGTTGCACACGAGCGGATATTTCTCATCCCCGGCTCGGGCGTCGATACCGACCAGATGCGCCGGCTGCCGGAACCGCCAGGGCCGATCACCATGGCCTATGTGGGACGCTTGCTCGACGATAAAGGTTTGCGCTCACTGATCGCCGCGCACGAACTGCTGAACGCTCGCGGCGAGGACATCCGCCTCCTCATCGCCGGCGACACTGACCCGGCAAATCCGGCATCGATCCCGCAGCAGGAAATCGACCGCTGGCGGCAGCGGCCGGGTGTCGAACTTCTCGGGTACGTGGCCGACATCAGCAGCGTCTGGGCCCGCGCGCATATCGCTGTTTTGCCGTCCCGCCGCGAAGGCCTGCCCAAGAGCCTGCTGGAGGCCGCCGCCTATGGCCGGCCCATCATCGCCACCGACGTAACGGGATGCCGCGAAATCGCGCGGGCGGGCGTCAATGCGCTGCTGGTCCCGGTCGACGATGCGGCAGCGCTCGCAGACGCCGCGCAACGCCTGGCCCGGGACACTGCTCTTCGCGCCAATTTTGCGGCCGCTGGCCGCGCGCTTGTTGAAAAAGAATTCGCCAGCGCGCGCATCGGGAACGAAACGGTGAAAATGTATCACGCCATGCTATCGTCGCGCGGTTGATACCTCCTGCCGACTGTTCACCTCATGCCCGGCCCGATGGTCAATTCTTTCGTTAGCTGGACGACACCGCTCACGGTTGCGGTGGCCGCCGCGATCATTAGCGCTTCGCTCATCGTGGTTCTCCGCCCGTTTCTTATCCGCTACGCACTGGCCCGGCCAAATGCGCGTTCGTCGCACCGCGAGCCAACGCCGCAAGGGGGCGGCATCGCCGTCATTGCCGCAATGACGATTGTCGTTGCTTGCGCGCTCATGTGGCAACGCCAAGACTTCAATGATGCGCCCACGCTCGCCGGCGTCTTCGCCACGGTGCTCTTTCTTGCGATTGTCGGCATCAGCGACGACGTGCGGCCGCTTGAGGCGGCGCCGCGCCTCGTGCTGCAGAGCGCCGCGGTCGCCGTCGTGATTGCATTATTGCCCAGCGAGCTGCGGATCGTTCCGGGAATGCCATGGTGGCTCGAGCGCGCCGGCTTGCTGATCGGCGGTGTTTGGTTCGTGAACCTCGTGAACTTCATGGACGGCATCGATTGGATGACCGTCGCTGAAGTCGTGCCGATCACGGTCGCGCTCGCGGCATTCGGTTTAGCGGGGGCGCTGCCGACAAGCGCCACTATCACATCTTTTGCCCTTTGCGGCGCCATGCTCGGCTTTGCGCCGTTCAACCGACCGGTGGCGAGCATTTTCCTCGGCGACGTCGGCAGCTTGCCAATCGCGCTGACATTGGCCTGGCTACTGGCCTTGCTGGCCGGCGGCGGACACTTCGTGGCCGCACTGCTGCTGCCTTTGTATTACCTGATGGACGCAACCGTTACGCTGGCGCGCCGTCTCGCCAAAGGCGAGCGCATTGCACAAGCCCACCGCAGCCACTTCTATCAGCGGGCCATCGACGGCGGCTTCACCGTCCGAGCCGTGATTGCTCGGGTCTTGCTGGTCAATGGCATTTTGGTTGCCGGCGCCGCCGCCACGCTGTTGGTGCCGTCACGCAGTTTTCATACCGTGGTTTTGGCAGGAGGCGTCATCGTGGTCGCGACGCTGCTCCGCCGCTTCGCATGCGCGACGCCGTCAGTGCAGAGCGAGAAACAGATTCGACGATAGCGGCCCGAGCAGCAGCCCCGTATAGCCGACCACGGCGCTTCTATCCGTCGTTGTCGCGGCAAGCTCCCAAAGCCGCTTGCGCGTCATGAACATTAGATTCTCTTCCCGGGCCCAATCCGATTTGCCCGCGATTCGGCAGGCCGCGCGGAATAGATGCCGCTGATAGTGCGCGACCGGAAGCGCGGTGTGGTGCTCGACGAGGAAAAATCGGTTGGGCACGCTGATGAACACGCGCTGCGCCACCCGACACAACTCGTTGACGAAGAGAACCTGGTTTTCGGGGCTGCCGACGTGCTCGAGGACGGCGTTCGCCGTCGCGATCGCAAAACTTCGATTGGCGAAGGGCAGCCGTGTGTTCGCCTGAATGCGAACGTAGTCGATCTCGGGAAAGGCGCGCTGGAACTCGTCGCCCTCGCCGATCCCGCAAGCTGTGACGTTGTGCCGGTGGGGATAGCTTCGCTCCAAGACGTTCGCCGCGTCGCTGACGACATCGGAAACGCCTACGTCAAGGATGCGTTCGGCGGGCGTCGGCCGCATGCGCGACATGAAGTCGCGAAAAATGCGCGCACGCGCGCCGATAACGAGACGCTCGGCGACACTGTCCGGCGGTGCAACCTCGTAATATTTCCGATCGAACGCAACCGACACGACGCCCCCAACGGCCCTAAGCCTTATTTTTACAACGAAATCCTGTCCTTGGGCACGCTAGCAACTATTCGGGTCTTTGAAAATCGGCATTCCGAACGGACCAAATCGGGCTAACGCGCCACCGTCGCCAAGCCGAGCGCCTGCTCGACCGCTTCGACGACCTGACGTGGCGCTAATTCATCCAAACAGCTGCTATAGCTCTCAATCCGGCGCCCACAGCCCTCAAGCTGGCATGGTACGCAAGGCAGCGGATTCTGCACTAGCCACACATTGCCGCGGCGTTGACACTCGCCGCTGGCGGCCCAGGCAGCATCAAGACCGCCCGCCGGCCAGGGACCCCATGACCGCGGGTCGGTCGGTCCGAAGATCGCGACTGTCGGACAACCCGAAGCGGCCGCCAGATGTGTGACCGAAGTGTCGGGCCCGATAAAGACGCGCGCCTTCGCCAACAGCCCGGCCAGTCGCGGCCAATCGAGTTGCCCGTCGATGCGGAAAACCGGCGCGCCAGTGTTCCACACGTCGTCGAGATAGCGCCGCTCGGCTGGGCCCGGCCCACCGGTTGCGACGACCATCAGTTTCCGTTCGCGCAGCCATTGCGCGACGGCGCGCCAGCCATCGCGATGCCATTGCTTGTAGCGAAACATCGGTGCCGCATGAATGACCGCATAATCGCCGATCGGCATGCCATCGATCGCGCGCGGAAGCGGGATGGCCACTTCCGACACACGCGCAATGCCCAACGCGTCCGCGAGCCGCAAAATCTGTTCGACCCTGTGCACGCCGCTCGCGTAGGCGACACTGCGGTGAAGAAACACGCGCTTGATGCGGCCATTGAACGTCGCCTCCACCGGCGCGCTGCTTCGGCGGCCTGCGACGACGGCAAAAAATGTCGGGCGGTCGCCGCACTGTGTCGATATAGCCAAATCGTATCGGCGCCACAAACGCGCGGCCAAGTCTGCGCTCTGCCACGCGCTCGGCCGCGGCGGCATTGCGATGACGCGATCGAGATCAGGGTTGCCTTCAAGGATGCCGGCGGTATCGGCGAACACCAGCGCGTCGATGGTCGCTTCCGGCCAAGCCCGGCGCAGACTTGCAATCAGGGGCGTCGTCAGCAGAACATCGCCGAGACGGCGGAGCGCAATGACGAGGATGCGCGGCCGCTGCGGCAGCTCGATACGGCCGTCATCAGTCATGGCGCGGCTGCGCGCGAACCGGCCGCGCTCCTTTGCTTGAGCACCAGGCCGCCTGCAACGCCGACGCCGATCACGTAAAGCCAGCCCTGCACGAAATCGAACAGGTGCGAGTTGAAAAGCGAGCCGACGACGTTCTGCACCACGATCATCAATCCAATCCAGTCGGCCAAAGTGGCTTTGCGAAACAAGACGAGATGCGCAAGCCACATAGCCCACAAAACCGCAATGCCTACCAGCCCAAGTTGAATACCGACGGCGAAGGTCTGGTTATGGGGATTACTCGTTGCCGAGCCGGCTGCGCCGGTGCGGCCCGCGGATGATTTCTCGAACAGCGTGTGGATCGATCCGCTGCCGTGCCCAATAATCGGTGCTTCGCGGAAAAACTCGAACGATTTCTTGGCAAACTCGATCCGCTCGCCAGAGGAGTTTTGCTCGTCGGTCGCCTCGTAAAGGTGGATCTCGGACACAATCGCTGTCACGCGCTCGCGCAAGAACGGCGAGGTGCTCCATGCCGCAATTGCGATAAAGGCCGCGATGCCAAAAAACAAAACCGCACCGCGTCCGCTCAACTTTTTAGCGGCGAAGACGACGGACAAGACCGGGATCATGAACAGCGCGGTGCGGCTGTTGGAGACGAGAACCATGTTGGCAAGCATGCCGAGCGCTCCCACCACGACCGCAAGCACAGCAAGCCAGCGCCTTTGCTGGAACCACTCGACGGCGAGAAACAACATTCCGAAGATGCAGGCAACGAACTCGCCACTTTGCGTCGATCCGTTTTTCACCAGCACGCCGTCACCCTGCAATGCGATAAAGGGCAATGGAGGTAGGGCCGTGACGAGCGCGGTCGCCACCAGCAGCACGACACAGGACGCGACAAATGCACCGAAAACCCAGACTCCGCGACCCGAACGGCGAAACTGAACGAACAGCAACGGGATCACCGGTAGCTTGAAAAATGAATCAAGCCCCTTCCACCGCTCGAGCCACGAGACATCAGCCCAGGCCATACCGACGAGGCCGAGCAAAAACAGCAGCACCGGCAAGCCGCCCGCCGGTGTCATCAGCTCGCGCCGCACGTCCGGCCAGTCGAGCGTCGGAATGAGCGCGATCAGCCACAGCACCAGCAGGATGCTGGTCGCTGAGGTCGACCAAGGCAGTGAGACGGCCACCGCGACCACAAGCCAATCGGCGAGGCGCGCCAATTTGGTGCGGGTTTGCGATTCCGCAAGCGGCAGACTGACCATCCCCTACCCCGCTTCTTGCGCGACAACTGCCGCGGTCTTGAGCGCCGACAGCCCGCGCTCGGCGCGGATGCCGTCGCCGGCAACAATGGCGGAAAGCTTGCGCTCGTTCTCGGCAAGACGATGGCGGTCGGCCGGCGCATGCCACAGGTGGAGCACGCCGGTCGCGAAGGCGCCGTCCTTGCGGCGCACGCCGGCATGCAGCAGGCGCACGATGATGTCGG
>Ga0335085_10001983_pt1 | contig 40047 bp, 29 predicted proteins | sample Lox_Sample_45_FD_206712 | JGI IMG/M metagenome (GOLD analysis project Ga0335085, IMG submission 206712) | Soil microbial communities from Loxahatchee National Wildlife Refuge, Florida, United States - Lox_Sample_4.5 | ecosystem: Environmental > Terrestrial > Soil > Wetlands | place: USA...
GGGGAAATCAAGGACTTTTTCGAATGCGAAAATAGGATGCTGCCGCCGACTACCCTGGGAAGAGGCTAAAATCGCCTCATCAAAGCGGGAAGTTGAACCCTCAACCAAGTACGTTCCGAAACGGCTGACGACGTCGCTTTCGTATAGACACGCCCGCCTGACTCGTGTATTCTGGCAAAGTCTCTGTTGTCCGATTGACCGCAGCAGAGGGTGGGGCATGCGCCTATGAAGATCATCCCGGCCTACCTTAGCTAGTTCGTCTTGCCGACGTGCAGAAGCGCGGCGCCCTGCGCCGTCGCTGTTCGCGTTGATGCCGTACCTTAACTCAGCGTGCGGCACGGTTTTCCTCTCTTTCAGCCCTGAACATGATTGCGAGGTCTTATGGAGTCATCGTCCATAACCATAGGCGCAGCGGAGTCCGATACCTCCTTTTGGGCGTCGGTGCGACTGGCGTTGCGCGGGTCACATCGAGACTTCACGATGGGCAGTTTGAACCGTGCCATATTCCTGCTCGCCATTCCGATGGTGCTGGAGATGGTACTGGAGTCGCTCTTCGCCGTAGTTGACATTTTTTGGGTAGCCCGCCTGGGATCAAACGCCATGGCCGCCGTCGCCCTCACAGAGTCAATGGCGAGCCTCATTTTTGCCGTCGGGATGGGTCTAAGCCTTTCCACCACTGCCATGGTAGCGCGGCGCATCGGCGAAAAGGACCCCGAGGCGGCGGCGGTGGCCGCAGTGCAGGCCATCTTTGTTGGCATCGGCGTATCTGTGGTGATCGGCCTGCCGTGCCTCCTGCTCGCGCCCAATCTACTCCGGTTGATGGGCGCCTCGCCGGCGATCGTTGCCATGGGCACCGGCTACACCCGCATTTACCTGGGTGGGTGCGGCGTGCTGGTGCTGCTGTTCCTGAACAACGCTGTATTTCGCGGCGCCGGCGACGCTGCCATCGCCATGCGACTGCTTTGGGTGTCGAACATCATCAACCTGATACTCGATCCCTGCCTGATTTTCGGTCTGGGTCCGTTCCCCAGGCTCGGCGTCACCGGGGCGGCCCTGGCCACCTTCACGGGGCGCGGCATCGGTGTGCTTTACCAGTTCTACCGGTTGCTGAAAGGCACGGAACGTATCCGCGTGCTAACGAGGCAGATCAGGCTGCAGACGGGCGTGATGATTCGTCTGCTGCAAGTGTCGGCCACCGGCATTCTCCAATTTACGATCGCGCACACGAGCTGGATCGGCCTGGTGCGGATCATCAGCTTGTTTGGAGCCGCGGCGCTCGCCGGCTACACGGTGGCCATCCGCATTGTCATCTTCGCTATTCTGCCTTCGTGGGGATTAAGCAACGCGGCAGCTACGCTGGTGGGCCAGAACCTGGGGGCGCGCGAACCGGAGCGCGCGGAGAAGTCGGTGTGGCTCACGGGCCTGTACAACATGATTTTCCTGGGCAGTATCGGGGTGGTGTTCATACTTTGGGCGGAACCCATTATCCGGCTTTTCACCACGGATCCGGCTGTGGTGCCGCTGGCGGTCTCCTGTCTGCGGGTGTTGAGCTATGGAAACATCGCCTACGCCTTTGGCATGGTGATGTTGCAGGCGTTCAACGGCGCCGGGGACACGCGAACGCCCACCGTCGTGTTCTTCTTCGGCTACTGGCTGATCGAGATTCCCGTGGCTTATGTGTTGGCGGTCCCACTGGGACTGCACTCCAAGGGCGCGTACCTCTCCATCTTAATCGCGGAGTCAGTGATTGCGGCAGCGAGCGCTATTCTGTTCCGCCGCGGACGCTGGAAGGAGCAAAAAATCTGAAGCGGAAGCGCCTCAAGGGCGGGTGCAGTCGCCGAGACGCTTTTGAGAGGCGGCGCGCGTAAAGCCGGGCGGGCGTCAAAGATTGTGGAAGTGTAGGGGCCAGGGCCCCGCTTTCTACCCAATCCGTAGTGCCTGGCCGGCTGAACTGCACAATTCCGAACGCGATCCGAGAATTTCCTTGACTACACGGACAACAATCCGCGACAATCGCAAAAAAGCATTAGGGTAGTTATGTCCATGGCATACAGCAACGGAAGCGGGGTGAGATAGCAATTGGCTGAAGTACGACTTCAGGAAGGCGAATCCTTAGAAAACGCACTGCGCCGGTTCAAGCGCAAGGTTCAGCAAGAGGACATCATCAAGGAAATTAAGAGGCACTCCTTCTATCTGAAACCGGGCGAGAAGCGGCGAGTTAAGGAGGCATTAGCTCGCAAGCGCGTTCGCAAGAAGGCGAGGCTGGAGCGGGACTAATATCGTTCAACATTAGAACGGAGGCCGCACGCACGGCCTCCGATCCACTTCGCCCCGGGGCGCGATCGGCGGCTACTGTCCAGGAGGGGGCCGCAAGATGGAGTACCGGGACCGGGTTTTGAGATGCGTTGAATGTGGCGCCGATTTTGTGTTTACTTCCGGCGAACAGTTTTTTTACGCAGAGAAGGGCTTCCGAAATGACCCCAAGCGCTGCAAGACGTGTAAGACGCAGCGCGGGCACACCGACGACGCGAGCAGGCCCGTGAAGCAGCGCGCGGTGACGTCTACCACTTGCTCGCAATGCGGCAAGGAAACTACCGTGCCGTTCAAGTTAACCCAGGGCCGGCCGGTTTTTTGCCGCGAGTGCTTCCGGCAGCGGCAGGTCAACGGCTGAGACGGGGGCATTGCTTGCCCCCGTTACCCCTCGCTCGTGGCGCTCATGGGCTTATGGCGAGGGACTTTGTGCGGGCGCCCGCCCGCGCTGTGGGCTGCTTTCGAAGCCCGTCCGCGGCGGTTTCCCTCTGCCGCCCGTTCGGGGACAGGGTCGCTGGCGGCTCACTTCTGTGTCACCCCACTGATCCGTTAGAATAGAACTGATGACGAACTTCCACCTTGCCAACTTCGGTTGCCGGGCGAGCCAGGCGGATGGCGCCGCGCTGAAGCGGCAGTTGATCGAGGCTGGATTTCGGGAGGCTAGTGAACTGGCCGAAGGCGATATCGCCGTGCTGAACACGTGCACGGTGACCGCCGCCGCCGATGCCGAAGTGCGCCAGGTGGTTCGCCGCATTCAGCGGCTGAATCCACACTGCCGCATCCTGGTGACCGGGTGCTACGCGCAGAGGGCCCCTCAGGAGATCGCAGCGCTCGACGGCGTGGCTTGGGTCGTGGGGAATTCTCACAAGCACCGGATTGTGGAGGTCCTCGGGTCCCAGGTGGTTAGCGAACCGCCAAGGGTTGGGCAAGACAGCCCCGCTGGCGGCCACTCCCGGCAGAGTGCTGATCACCAGCCGCCTCCGGCCTCGCCAGGTTTGACGCGACAGCGTGTGGCCCAGGTTTGGGCAGGTGAGATCGGCCCTGACTTTCATTTTGCGCCTGCGCTTCCGGATGACCGTACTCGTCCGACGCTCAAGGTGCAGGATGGCTGTAACGCGCGGTGTGCCTTCTGCGTTATCCCATTCGTCCGCGGGGCCAGCCGGAGTCTTTCGCCGGATCGCGTTGTCAGCGAAGTGCAGGAGCTAGTCCGGCACGGTTTCAAGGAGGTCGTCCTCTCCGGCATCAATCTGGGGAGCTACGGTCGCGACCTCGGACGCTCGGTTAGCTTTCAGGGACTCGTCGAGCGAATTCTGGAGGAAACGTCCGTCGCTCGAGTGCGCATCAGCTCGATCGAGCCGATGGACGTTACGCCGTCGCTCATCCGCCTGGTCGCTCGTGAGAGACGCCTGGCGGACCACTTTCACGTGCCACTGCAAAGCGGCTGCGATCGCATCCTGCGGCTGATGAATCGCCGCTACTGGACCTCGCAGTACACCGATCGCATTTTGGCGATCCGCGAAGCTCTGCCGCAGGCCGGAATCGGCGCGGACGTGATGACCGGCTTCCCGGGTGAGACCGAGCAGGACCATCAAGCCAGCCTGGAATTTATCAGCCGGCTCCCACTCACTTACCTCCACATCTTTCCCTATTCGTCGCGGCCCGGCACGGCTGCCGAAGCCCGTCCGGAGCAAGTGAACGGGCGTGTCGCACACGAAAGAGCTGATGATCTGAGGGCGCTGATCGCGGGTAAGCGGCAGACCTTCCTGGAAGGGCAGATCGGACGCACACTTTCTGCGCTAACTCTGGCTGACAAGGGGAGCGAGTCTACCAGAGCGATAACGAGTAACTACCTGCCGGTCGCCTTACCCATCGGCGTTCTCCCGCCGAACACGCTGGCTGAAGTAGAAGTGGGACGCGTCGCGGCCGGCACCCTGCACGCGTACCCTGTGCGAATGGCGTAGGACCGTACGCGCCTCTTTCAGCACTCGCTTGCCACCCAAATTGACGCGCTCGTCCCTCCCTGCACACAATGCGATGATGGCAGGCTGCCTAGTGGACGAGGCTCTCCCTGGAAGCGGGTCGGATGTCTTCGTCTGAAGATGTTCGCCGTGGGCGGCCATGGTCTGCGAAACCGGCACTTTTGTCAGTAGCTATAAAACAAGTTCTGGATCTCAGCCGTAGTCCGAGGCTTGAGTAGTGCCAGCATCAGCAGAATCCTGGCCTTTTGCGGGTTGAGCTCGTCGGACGCAACGAAGTTCATTTCGTCATCGTTCACTTCCACATTGCGCCCGACGGCTCCCGTGACTACGCGGCTGCTCCTCACCACCACCACTTCTTTCTTAGCAGCTCTCCCTGCAGCTTCCAGGGAAGCTTTGTTCATATTGCCGTTGCCCACTCCGGCGATGACAATGCCCTTGGCTCCGTTCGCCACGGAGGCATCGATCAGATCCGGACTCATGTCGGCATAGGCGTAAAGAATGTCGACCCGCGGCAGCGAGGCGACGTTGGCGATGTCGAACTCGCTCGCGGTGGTGTGTTTCCACTGGGGCGTGTTATAGAAATCGTTCTTGCCGTAACTGGAGACGCCAACCAGGCCACGGAGTGGCGACATGAAAGTCTGCACCGCCGTGGTGCTCGTCTTAGTGAGCGAGTGCGCTCCATGAATCCAGTCATTCATCACAACGAGCACGCCGCGGCCGGCCGCCTTGGGGTCAGCGGCGACGCCGACAGCATCGAACAGGTTCAAGGGGCCGTCCGCACTCACTGCGGTTGAAGGGCGCATCGAGCCCACCAAGACCACAGGCTTGTCACTTTTCACGGTCAGATTGAGAAAGAAGGCGGTCTCTTCCATCGTGTCCGTGCCGTGGGTGACGACAATTCCATCAACGTCGTTCTGCGCCAGGAGCACGTTGATGCGTTTAGCCAGCGTGAGCATGATGGCCAGCGTCATGTCTTGTGATCCGACGTTGGAAATCTGTTCGCCCTTGATATTGGCGAGGTCCCTGATGCTAGGTACGGCCGCCAGCATCGTGTCAATGGTCACGGCGCCTGAGGTGTAGGACGCCTGTGTTCCGGTGGCCGCCGCACCGGCAATGGTTCCGCCGGTGGCCAGGATCACGATGTTGGGAAGCTTCTTCTCCTGAGCCGCTCCAAACTGAGGACTCGCAAGGGTGAGAAGGACGAGCAGCAGCAAAGGAATCCTATACTTGGTTTTCATAGACACCCCCATTTTGGGTCGAGCCGGCCAAGACGGTCTTTGAGAAGCTGACGCTTTTCATGCATGAGACTTGCCAGTTCGATGGTATCGGCAATCCGTTCTTCAGTAAGCCTTGAGGCCCTCGGCGCGAAACTGCGCGCAGGCTCGTTCCACCACTTCGTGCGACGGAGGCTGAACGTCATCCAGCTTGTAATCGAGTTTGAGTTCCTTCCACTTGAACCGGCCCATTTGATGAAACGGCAGAACGTCCACACGTTCCACATTGCCCAGGCTCGCGGCGAACTTCGCAACTCCGGCAACGTTTTCGGCTCCGTCGGTCAGGCCGGGCACCAATACGAACCGCACCCAAACAGGTCTTCTAAGAGCAGCCAAACGGCGCGCGAAATCGTGCACCGGACCTACTTCCATTCCAGTCACCCGACGATGAATTTCGGGATCCCAACTCTTGAGATCCAAGAGCACCAGGCTGATTTTCTCCAGTTCGGCGTCCGAGAGGCGGGCGCCAAGGCTGCCGTTTGTGTCCAGAGCGGTGTGAATTCCCATGGCGTGTGCGGCACCGAGCAGCTTCACGGCGAACCGGTCCTGCATGAGGGGCTCGCCTCCGCTCAAGGTGAAGCCGCCCGACATCACCTTCAGCCCGGTTCGATACTTGCGCAGCTCGGCAGTCGCCTTGTCAAGCGTGACAGGGATGCCGTTGCTCATCGTCCAGGTGTCGGGGTTGTGACAGTACAGGCAGCGAAACTGGCATCCTGTCGTCCACGCAACAACGCGAACGCCCGGACCATCAACGGTTGAGCCCGTGGTGAATGAATGCAGGAAGCCCATGTCCCCGGTCGCGAGCGCCGTGCGCACGTCGGACTCCGGGACGCCGCGGCCCAGATTCACCCGGAGCTCAAAGGGACTCTTCGCTTCCAGCTTGGGAGGTTTTGCTTGATCGGTTTCGGCCATAGAAGCTCGATCCTTGACCTCTGCCACAGTCGTTCCGGAAGGGCGGGGTTTCAACCGGGTTTCAACCCCGCCGCCATGAACGCCCATGCACCTTCGTGAACTCTAGCGCGCTGGACAGTTCGCCTTGACGAACTGTCCAGCGCGCGAAAGTGGTTAAATCAAGTGTCATTTTTCGGCGGGGTTGAAACCGGCTGAAGCCCCGCCCTTCCCGCGCGCCTCGAGACCCATGAGAAATAGAGGCTACGCCCCGTGGAACGTCCGGTTGATGACGTCCATTTGCTGTTCCCGACTCAGCCGCACGAAGTTGACGGCGTATCCCGACACGCGAATGGTCAGGTTCGGGTACTTCTCCGGATGCTCCATCGCATCCAGAAGCATGTCCCGATTTAAGACGTTGACGTTCATGTGGTAGCCCGTAACCCCGAAGAAGGCATCCAGCATGCCTCGCAGGTTGGCGATTCGATCCTCGGATACTCGCCCCAGACCCTCGGGGACCAGCGTGGCCGTAAGAGAAATGCCGTCTGCGGCGTCGCGATAAGGGATCTTGGCCACCGAGGCTGCCGAGGCATGGATGCCATGGGAGTCGCGCCCGTGCATGGGATTGGCCCCAGGGGCAAAGGGTTCTCCGCGCCGGCGGCCCTCCGGAGTGTTGCCCGTGCTCTTGCCATAGACGACGTTGGAAGTGATGGTCAGGATCGATTGGGTGTGTACGGCGTTGCGATAGGTTGGGTATTTCCTCAGCTTCCTCATGAATCTGCTGACCACCCCGGAGGCAAGCTGGTCCACGCGATTATCGTTGTTGCCGAACTTGGGGAAGTCGCCTTCGGTTTGATAGTCCGTGATGAGCCCCGTTTCGTCGCGGATCACTCGGACCTTGGCGTAGCGGATTGCTGAGAGACTGTCGGCAACCACTGACATTCCCGCCATGCCGAAGGCCATCGTACGCAACGGAGCATAATCGTGCAGTGCCATCTCGAGTCGTTCATAGGCATACTTGTCGTGCATGTAATGGATGATGTTCATGGCATTGACGTAGACGCCCGCCAGCCAGTCCATCATGTTTTCGAACTTGTTGACGACATCGTCGAAATCAAGGTATTCACCTTCCACCGCGCCGTTGCGGGGGCCCACCTGCTCGCCGGTGATCTCGTCCCTTCCCCCGTTGATGGCGTAAAGGAGGCATTTCGCGAGGTTGGCGCGAGCTCCAAAGAACTGCATTTGTTTCCCCACCAGCATGGGTGACACGCAACAGGCGATGGCTCCATCGTCGCCCCACGATTGGCGCATGATTTCGTCGCTTTCAAATTGAATCGAACTCGTCTCAATCGCGACTTTCGCGGTGAAATTGCGGAACCCATCGGGCAACCTGGGGGAATACCAGATCGTCAGATTGGGCTCTGGAGCAGGACCGAGATTGTAAAGGGTCTGCAGGAAGCGAAAGCTTGTCTTGGTGACGAGGGTGCGTCCGTCGTCTCCCATGCCGCCGATCGACTCGGTCACCCAGGTCGGATCGCCCGCAAAGAGCTCGTCATATTCCGGTGTGCGCAAGAACCGGACGATGCGCAACTTGATGACGAAATCGTCGACCACCTCCTGAGCTTGCTCTTCAGTGATCAAGCCCGCAGCCAAATCACGCTGAAAGTAGATGTCCAGGAAAGTCGAGGTCCTGCCGAGGGACATGGCGGCGCCATTCTGCTCCTTCACCGCGGCCAAATAACCGAAGTAGAGCCACTGGACGGCCTCGCGCGCGTTGCCAGCCGGAACCGAGATGTCAAACCCGTAGCTCTTAGCCATCTGCTGGAGTTCCTTGAGCGCGCGAATCTGTTCGCTGAGTTCCTCACGGTCGCGAATGACTTCATCGGTGGACATGGCGGAGTCGAGGGCTCGCTTCTCCTCCTGCTTCTGCTCAACCAGCCGCGAAACCCCGTACAGAGCCACCCGACGGTAATCACCGATGATGCGGCCGCGCCCATAGGCATCGGGAAGCCCCGTCAGGATGTGAGAACTGCGGCAACGCCTGACGTCCGCGGTATAGGCGTCAAAGACGGCCTCGTTATGGGTCTTGCGATATTTGGTAAACGCTTCGACAACATGCGGATCAGGCTCGTAGCCGTAAGTCTTTAAGGCGTTGAGAACCATCCGGAAGCCGCCATTCGGCATGATCGCCCGCTTGAGCGGCGCTTCCGTTTGAAGCCCAAGGATTACTTCATTCTCTCGATCAATGTAGCCCGGAGCATGCGCGGTGATGGAACTCGGAATCTGGGAGACGTCAAGCACTCCCTTCTTCCGTTCCTCGACAAAGAGCTCGCCCAACCGATTCCATAGCCTCTTCGTCCGCTCCGTGGCGGGCGCCAGGAAGGATTCGTCCCCTTCGTAGGGCTCGTAGTTCTGCTGAATGAAATCGCGAACGTTGATCTCGCGCTGCCAGAGACCGAGCCTGAACCCCTGCCACGGGGAACTGGTCTTCTCCGGCGCGATTTGTGGTGATATAGCAGCAGCCATAGTGTCCTCCTACTCTTTCGATCATTACATAGTAGGGGCGACCCTTGTGGTCGCCCGCGCGTGGGGGGGCACCAGGCCCGCCTCTACGTGTAGCCCTAAACCAATCCAAGGAGACGCCCCGTATGCCGGGCGATCATGAGTTCCTCGTTGGTCGGAATCACCCAAGCTGACACCTTGCTCTGCTGGGTGGAGATGCGCGGGCCCCGACGGGCGTTGGCTCCTGAGTCTAGCTCCACGCCCAGCCAGGAAGACGCCTCACAGATTCGCCGGCGGATTTCCGGCGAGTTCTCGCCGATACCCGCTGTAAACACCAGCCCGTCGATGCCGCCAAGAACCGCGGTCAAAGCGCCGATCTCCTTGGCGGCGCGGTACACGAAGTAATTCACGGCCAGTTGCGCTTCGGGCTCGCTCCTGCCAAGCAGGTCACGCATATCATTACTGATACCCGAGATACCCAGCAGACCCGATTTCTTGTAAAGAATCGCCTCAACTTCCTTGGTAGAAAGCCCAAGATTCTGAAACAGGTACAGCACGATGCCCGGATCCATCGCGCCCGGCCTCGTACCCATGCACAAGCCATCCAGAGCCGTGAAGCCCAGGCTGTTGTCAACGCTTTTGCCCTCGCGGATGGCACACAGGCTGGCGCCGCTTCCAAGATGCGCGACGATCACGCGGCCCTTGGCAATCTCCGGAGCCACCTCGGGCAGAATCGAAGCGATGTACTCATACGACAAGCCATGGAAGCCGTATCGCTGCAGCCCCGACTGGCACAGCTCTCTGGGAAGCGGTACGAGCTCGGTAACCGGCGACCGGCCAAGATGAAAGCCCGTGTCAAAGCAGGCGACCTGCGGCACCTCCGGCAATCGATCGAAGACCGCTTCAATGGCGGCCAGGTTGTAAGGCTGGTGTAAGGGGGCGAGGGGAACCAACTCCCCGAGCTCTTTCACAATCTCCCGCGTCACCAGAACGGGCTGGCCGTACTTGACGCCGCCGTGAACCACACGGTGGCCGACGCCAAGCACGCGCGAGCCGCCCCACTTGGACCGAAGCCAGGCAGCCAGTGCGTCGATGGCAGCGTGCCCGTCACGAACGTTAGCATCCAGACTGTTGTCGACGAGGACTTCACCATCAGCGTCCTTTGCGGAAAGCCGAGGTGAGGTCCCGATGCCTTCGATCTGCCCGCGCGCGGCAATCTCCCAGGTCTTTCCATCGGGCCGACGGAAGACGCAAAACTTCAGGCTTGATGAGCCAGCGTTGAGCACCAGTGCGTAGTCATCCATACGTGTCTCTAAATTAACAGGTTGCCGACGAATTGTCGGGTCACCGTTGGAAGGGCGGGCTTTCACCCCGCCACAAATCGCGCGCCGCCCCTCACCCCCAGGCCCTCCGCAGTGGGAGATAGTGCTGGAGTTTGTACATTTTGAGGCCCGAAGGGCCGCACTAACAAAGCCCTGGGCAACGCCCGGGCAACGCCCAGGGAAATCAGATACCGCGCCAAACGCCGAGCCCTGAAAGGGCGATCCAAGCGTACCGTCCAGTCCCCACACGTAGCGCACGTCATATTCGACGTCGTAGGCCCTCAAAACCGGCGATACTCCGCCTCGAAACTCGTCGCCCGGTGGGTGATGCGCCTCTTGCTGCTCGCCGGGAGACTGATTGGCCCATTCGGATTACCCACTCTAGTTCGCCCTTTCAGGGCTACGTTTTTCACCTTCCCCGGGGTTTCCCTGGGCGTTGCCCAGGGCTTTGTTGGTACGGCCCTTCGGGCCTCAAAATGAGCAAACTCTGGCCCCCTCCCAGCGGGAGAGGGGGGCCACGTAGCGGGTGCGTGAGGGTTCTGGCCGGGTCCCAGCCCTGAGAAACGGGCCCGGCCCTGCCCAGCCCGACCGGCCATCGCCATCTTGGCCATAACACGGGCAGGACGCCCGTGCCACCTCAAACGGAGACACTACCGGCCTCCGCCAAGCCTTCCAGACGAGCCGGTGAGGAGGCGGCCGGCATCGGGAAGCTCGGGTTCGCCCAGGTTCGTTTTGGGTTCGTTCTGTATGCCATCCAAAGGCCACGCTTATTCTAAAAGACTTGTGAGACCGATCCCGAGCGTTTCTCGGGTTCGTTTGGGTTCGTTTTGGGTTCGTTTTTCCGAACTATTGTTGATTCTAAACAACTTCTCGGGTTCGTTTTCCATTTTAGGGCCATACCGGGGGGAGGGTCCCACGTCCGCGAGGCCGTCCTAGTAACATCATGGTAATTTCCGGGCTGGCTCTCTCTCCGAAAACAGATAACCAACTGTGCTTCAATAATCTCTTGGCTTGACAAAAATAAGTCATTTGTTTTCATATACCTCTTGGCTTTGCAATCTGCAAGGGAATCATCTCATTTATTTTCAATAACCTATTGGCTTCGTTCGTTAAAATCTTGATTCGCATCGCATCCCGTTCGTCGCGCCCCCTAAGGCACGGGCTGGAAGCCCGTGCCATGTGGCATGGCCATCCTGGCCATGCTGCAAAGTGCAAATATTCCAGGCTGGGGCCTTGTGCCCGTTGCCGCTCGGGCTGGAAAGCCCGTGCAGGGCAGACACAAGGCCCGCCCTACATCTTTCGCCGCGCATGAGCGGCCAGCATGGCGACAGCGCAACTGGCAATCCGCGACCGCACACTATCCGCCCGGCTGGTGAGGATAATCGGGACTCGTGCCCCCAACACCAGCCCCGCGCTGTCAGCATTGGCCAGGAAACTGAGTTGCTTTGCCAGCATATTCCCGGCTTCAAGATCCGGCGCCAGAAGAATGTCGGGATCGCCCGCAACCTCAGAATGGATGCCCTTGGTGGTCGCCGCTTGCTTGCTGATCGCGTTGTCGAACGCCAAGGGGCCGTCCAGCAAGGCGCCCGTGATCTGTCCCCGCTCCGCCATTTTGCAGAGTGACGCGGCATCGATGGTGGCCGGCATTTTTGAAGTCACCGTCTCAACGGCCGCCAGAATGGCGACTTTGGGCTTCTTGAGACCAAGAGAAATGGCCAGATCGATGGCGTTCTGGCAGATGTCTGCCTTGTCTTCCAGCGTGGGAGCTATGTTGATGGCGCCGTCGGTGATGATCAGCACCTTGTGATAAGTGGGCACATCCATGACGAAAACGTGACTGATGCGGCGCCCGGTGCGCAACCCTCCTTCGCGCGAAACGACCGCACCCATCAACTCGTCCGTGTGCAGGCTGCCTTTCATCAGGAGTTCGGCCTTGGCCTCGCGCAGCAGTTCCACTGCCTTGGCTGCCGACGCGTTGCTGTGCGGAGTGTCCACGATTTCAAACTTGCTGAGATCGATCCCCGCAGATTTGGCGGTCGCCTCGATTTTGGCGCGAGGGCCCACCAGGATGGGCACGATAAGGCCTTGGTCTGCGGCCTCCACGGCGCCGGATAGCGCTGAAGCCTCGCAGGGATGGGCCACCGCCGTGGGGACCGGCTTCAGGCTTTTGCACTTCGCCAGTAGTTGCTCGTACTTTCCAGTTCCGATTCCAGTTCCAGTCTGTTGACTCATATGTGCACCTCAGACGCTTCTGTCGGGGTGCGATCTGGAAGGGCGGGGCTTCAGAGTTTGTGTGAAAACTCGGCTGGCGCGTGCCGAGCCGTGGACCCCCGCCTGCGCGGGGGTGACGCCATTGGATTTACGGGGTCTACCAAAGCGCGTCATTCCCGCGAAGGCGGGAATCCACGAGTTTTCACACAGGCTCTTCAGCCCCGCCGCAAATCGCACCCCAATAACTTAGGTTGAGGGCGTCGGTACGGCGGGGCTGAAGCCCCGCCCTTCCGAGGCCCGAACAGCAGGACCGGTCTCCTTCAAAAAGAACGTCAGAACGATGGCCACGGCGACGTCGAGTAGAAGCGGCGCGAAGCCTGTCTGGTAATGTTCCGGTGCCATCCCCCCAGCGCCGGCCGATACCTGATGAAGAATCCATCCGAAAACGGGACCCAGCAGCGCACTGAAGGTAAAATTTAGAAAATTGATAACTCCAGTCGCGGTTCCGCCAAACTGCGGCGGATTGGCTTCCTTAATGACCGTGTAGGGCAGCATGGCCGCGCCCGATGCCGCTCCGGCGATGAGGCCGAGCGTGTAACGAGGGAGCACACCGGCAGGGCCGAAAAGGATCCAAGCCAGGCAAGCCAGCAGCACCACGGCGCCGCCGACGATTACCGGCTTTCGTCTCCCGAGCCGGTCGGAAATGAAGCCGAGCAGAGGGCTGCCGATAATCCATCCGATGGGAACGGCCGCCGAGCGCATGACAGCCGAGGCATAGTCCAGACTGTGCGCCTCTTGCAGATAGCGCACGCCCCAGATCATGCCGAAGATCGTCGTCGGAATGAAAAGCAGGCCTGCAATCAAGCCGCACAAAATCGATTGCGGATTTCTCAAAACAGCGGAAAAAGCCCCAATGACCCTCGAGAATCCTCTCTCGGGCTGTTTTGTTCCCTCCCGCTTCGGCAAGAGAAGAAGAAGCAGGGCACCCATGGCCAGACCGCCAATTCCCATCACCACCCAGAAACGGTTCCAAGCCAGGCCGCCGCCAATCAAGGGTCCTACCGCAAACTGCCCCGCCGCGCCCCCGGCCATGCCAAACATCTGGGTGGCGCCGATCAAAGTTGCAGCTTGAGAAGCCGGAAAGTAATTCGCGGCGATATAAATGGCTCCCACTGCTGCGAAAGCGCCACCAACTCCCTGCAGCAATCTGCCCACACTCGCCGCTCCGCCATTGCCTGTGCCGAACAAGAACGCCCCGATGCCCACCACGGACGCGCCGATCGGGAGAACCACCTTAGGCCCCAGCCGGTCCAAGGCAGCTCCAGCCACCAGGCTAAACACCGAATACCCGTAGTAGAAGAGACCTACAATCGAGGCCACGCCCAGCGCACTCAGCCCGAAGGCCTCCGAAAGCTGTGGCATCATGACGGAAGGTGCTGAGCGCAGCGCGTACTGATAAAGGTAATAGACCGCCGCCACGAGCCATGCAACGGTAGCTACCTTGCGGCTCATGCCCGTGTCATGAGCGCTTGCGGGTTGTACGCTTGTTGGCGGCATACACGTTGAAGGCCTGGGAGCGCGGGCGTCTCGCCCGCCGCTTCGTTTTAAGTCCCCCCAAGCGAAGGTTGCAAGAGCGGGCGAGACGCCCGCGCTCCCAGCGATTTTTCGTGCCTCCTTGAGCTTTCTCGTTCGCTCTAGCAGAGGACGAGAGAAACCGCCAAACCGCCCTCTGAAGTCTCCTTGTACTTCGAATTCATTTCCTTGGCGGTGAGCGCCATCGCCGAAATGGTCGTGTCCAGGTCAACGCGGCGTTCCTCCGGGACTTCTTCGCTGGCGATGCAGTAACCTGTCCATGCCTTCACCGCCCCGTATGCGCAGCGCTCAATGCAGGGTACCTGGACGTACCCCGCAACCGGATCGCAGGTCATGCCGAGGTGGTGCTCGAGCGCGGACTCAGCGGCATTGGAGACCACTTTGGGGCGTGAGTCGAGCGCCTGCGCAATCATCGCGGCGCCCATCGAAGAACCGACTCCGACTTCCGCCTGGCAACCTCCCTCAGCGCCGGAGAGGGTTGCGTTGTGCTTGCAAAGGTAGCCGATGGCCGCCGCGGCCAGAAAGCCGTTGCGGATTTTTTCCTGCGGCGTCTTGAGATCCTGCAGGGACTTGACTACCGCGGGAATGATGCCTGCCGAACCTGCAGTTGGAGCCGTCACGATGATGTGGCCCCGAGCATTCTCCTCGCCCATCGCGAATCCGTAGGAGGCCACCTGGGTAATTGCCCGGGCCGCCGGCCCTTTGGCAGTCGTCTTCAGGTTGCGCTGCATTTCGGCGGCCTTACTGTGCAGCTTGATGGGGCCCGGAAGGATACTATCAACTGACAAGCCCGTGTTGACGCCGCGAATCATCACTTCGGACACCTGATCGAGAAACTCCGCGATGTCTTTCTCGTTCTTGCCCGAAATGGCCATTTCGTTTTCGAGGAGCAGTTGCGGCAAAGGAATCTTGTCGTCGATGAGATACTTCTGCAGGTCCCGCGCATGCTCGTAGATATACTTGGGCTGGCCCTTGTCCGGCGGCTTGTAGCCCTTCCACTCGATGAACCCGCCGCCCACCGAGTAGTACTCCAGTTCGTAAAGAGTGTCGTTGCCGGCGAGCAGCTTCCCGGTCATGGTGTTCGGGTGCGGGAAGTCACCTTTGGGGGCATCGAAGATGATGTCTTTGAGCGAGAGGTTAAGGGTTGTCGGGCCTAGGGTGAGCTTGTACGTCTGGTCAGGATTCGTGGCCAGCCCGTCAAGGAACTCCGGAGGACATGTTGCCGGCGCCTTGCCCAGCAGGCCCGCAAGCGAGGCTCGGTCCGTGCCGTGACCCTTACCGGTGGCGCTGAGGCTGCCGAAAAGATGGAACTGGAGCCCCGTGGCGCGCTTGAGTTGATCGTCCGGGAGTTTCGAGACCCGCTGAAAGAAATCGTAGGTGATTCTCATCGGACCCATGGTGTGGGAACTCGACGGTCCCGGGCCGATTTTGTAGAACTCTTCGAGCGTGGTCATAATGGGGCCCTTGGATTCTTTCACCACTTCGAGATCGGGCGAGAGCGGAGGCGCGTAAGGGGCTGCCGCAGCGGAGGAACCGGACGAAGCCGCGGAAGCTGCTTCGCTGGCCTTCTCCGGAGCTTCCTTTGGCGAGCATCCTACCAGCAGGGCGGCGGTGGAGCCGGTCAGAACAGCGCGCCCCCATTCCCGCCGGCTGAAGACCGCAGGAGCCGAACTCTTCGGCGGGGCGGGCGCACACGTTCCACAGCCTGACGAATTGCAACTGCCGCACGTGCTTCCCGAGTTACCGATGATCCTGAGTGGGTTTTCCATAACGATTTCTCCTTTGAAGCCGATATTGGCCTGAAATAGCCGATTTCAGGCACCAGAAGGGCGGGGCTTTCAGCCCCGCCGAAAAGCACCTGGGATCGAAGAGGCCTTTAGGCCCTGAAGCCACTCCGCTCTATGGACTAAAGCCCAGTCTTAAGCGGCCGTGCCTTGCGGCGGGGCTGAAGCCAAGCTGAAGCCCCGCCCTTCCAAAGCGTGCCGGACAGTTCTTCGGCAGCGTGCTGAGGGCACCCGACCGGCGCTCCCTTACAGGGCAGGCTCCGGGCGCCGCTACGGCAATTTGCGCCAGATGTTAATTCGTATGCGCCATCTCCCAGGCGCGCACTTTTTGCCGGGCTCCGTTGAAGAGACGCTCGTAGTTTCCTTTCCGGACCTTCTCACTTGCCTCCGCGTCCAACGACTTCCACAGCGGCTCGTACTGGTTGTAAACCCTGAGATACTGCTCTTGGTTCGGCGGCGCCACTTCGTCAGTACCGAAGAGGAAACGGTCAGGGTAGCGGTTGATCACATCCGCCACCGCCCTGGTGGATTCGGGCGAAGCCACCACATACTTGGCAACCTCACTCCAGGAGATGTCGAAATACAGATTGCTGAGGCCGGGATCGCGAAGCATGTCTTCGACGATAGCGCCCTGCTCCTTGGCCGGCCGAATCACGCGGCCTACTCCGATGTGCGCCCAGATGATGGTGGTGTTGGGATGCCGCTTAAACAGCGCCTTCACTTGCGCCGCATACGCCGGCGGTGATCCTTCTTTGGCGAACGGCGTATCGATGTCGTTGTGAATCAGCACCACCAGGCCCACTTCCCCGGCAAAATTCAGGATCCTGTCGAGGGCTGGATTTTGGAGGCTGGCGACCGGCCCGGAGATTTTTGCTGAGACGAATTCCTTATGAATCGTGAATTCCCCGATTCCCGAAAAGACACCCGGAAAGGTCTCGAGCACGCGGCGAATGTGGTCAGCCGCGTACATGTCAGTGGGGTTGAAGCCGGTAATCATGGGATCAAAACGCGCCTGCTGCTCCTTCGAGAGAGACTTATAGGCCATCGCGATCCAGGCATCTGTGAAGGAGTAGTAGTAGAGCGGGACGTCCGAATCGAGGTAATAGGTGGGCGCACGGTCGCCGTCTACCTCGTAAAGCCATTCCTGTTGCAACGGTATGCCGAACAGCGCCACCCTACCCACTTTCGTCCCCATGATGTCGAGGAAAGCGTGAATGCTTGTTCCCTCCTGGATGTAGTTGGTGAGGTGAAAGTGGGAATCGTTGAACAGGTAGCTGGTGATTTGGGACTGGGCGACGGCAACGACCGGCCAGGAGGCCAGCGCCGAAGCGAGCAGCACGACGCACGTCAACCACGAAATCGAGCTGCGGAATCTTTGAGGCTTCATTGAGGAAGCTCGTCTCTTGTACCCCGGACAAGCGAGGCTCGCGGCTTTGGGGCGACTCGCTATGCCGCGACGCCGACTGTGCCCTCGCCGATAGTGCTCCGCTTACTTCAATCCCACCGATCCCGGCGAGTAGAGGTTGTAGTCAAGCTTGTTCGCAACGTACTCGATCACCTTTTGCGCCTTCACACTGTTGCCCGCTTCGTCCAGCGGCGGCGCAAACACAGCGATGGCGCCTTTGCCAGGTGCTATCGCAACAATGCCCCCGCCGACGCCGCTCTTGGCAGGAAGGCCCACGTGCCAGGCCCACCATCCCGATGAGTCATAGAGACCGGCCATGGTCATGGTGGCCAGAATGTAGGGAATGTCTTCGCGCTTGATCACCTGCTCGCCGGTTGCCGGGTTGACGCCGTTGTTCGCCAGCGTGGCGCCCATGCGCGCGAGTTGGCTGGCGTTCACGCCGACAGAGCACTGCTTGGTGTAGATATCGACCGACTCGAAGGGATCGGCATAAATACGGTCGTACTTGGCCAGCAGCATCGCCAATGCTTTGTTGCCTGCGTTGGTGGCCGCTTCCGACTTATACACTTCGTCGATGAGAGTCAGTTTTTCGCCGGCAACTTTGCTATAGAAGGCCAGAATTTTGTTCCACTTCTCATCCTCGTCTTTACCGGAAATCAAGCTTGTGGTAGCGATTGCTCCGGCGTTCACAAGCGGATTCCCGGTGTGAGTCGGCATATCCACAACCGCCAGAACTGAGTTGAATGGCCGGCCTGTGGGCTCGGAGCCAATTTGCTGAAATACTTTGTCGGGCCCCAACTCCTCCATCGCGAGCGCCAGCGTAAACACCTTGGAAATGGACTGGATCGAGAAGGAGTAATCCACGTCACCCAACGTGAAAACCTGATTGTCAGTACTGACGATGGCAATCCCAAAGAGTTTCGAATCCACCTGGGCAAGGTACGGTATGTAATCAGCGTTCTTCCCGCTAGTATCGTTTTTAAACTTTGCGTAGGCCTCCCGGACGACTGATTCGACGAGCTCCCGGCGGGGAGCCACCGGACTGCGCGGCACTTGTCCCCACGATGAGACCGGGACAAGACTCGCGGTGATCAGCGTCGCGACAAGAAGGATTTGGAACTGCGCTCGTTTGATCAAGGCGTTGCTCCTCAGTGCCAGCTCTTGTGCCAGACACGGTCCAGCCGTTCGATCACTTGCCTCTAAATGCCCGGAAGTCCGAGGGTCTTACTCCAGTTATATTTGAACGAAAACTGGAGGCGATAATCGTTCACATTAAAACCGTCACTGAAGTTCACGCGCCTGCCAAACTGGAATTCGCCGCCGACCATGACATTCGGGACAGGCTTGAAAAGCAGATTGGTGAGCGCGTAGTGACCTTGGTGGAAATCTGATGTCTTTTCCGCGTCAGAGTTGTAAATGTTTAACATGGAGTATCCGATCGAACTGGTGAAGCGCTCGCTCCAATTGTGATCGAGGAACGAAACCACGCCCAACAAAGGCAGGGCCTTCCCTGTGATGGGCGTCACCGGATTGCCGAAATTATTTTTAACGCCAACGTCGATTGGCGCGTCATTCATGTAGTTCTGAATACCTTGGCCATAGACAACCTCGAACCTGCCGATGTCCTTGGGACCGAAATTGAGATTTGAGCTCAGGTTCAAGCCCCAGCCAACCGCGGTGCCGCTCAGGTTCAACGTCGGGGTGGCATTGTTATCCGTCCATCCGATTTTCCTGACGATCCCCGCCAGTTGGACGTAGCCCCACTTCCGGGTCTCACGCACGTGCCCGGTGAAGTCCGGCAAATTGAAATGTGGCGTAATGTTCGACAATTCGATGCGGTCGGAATAGACACCCTGGTCAGCACTGGCGCCGGGCCGCTCGAGAGCCAGAGCGAGCTCCGTATGGTCGCTGCGGATCGGCGTCCAGCGAATTTGTACGTTGCGAAAGAACACCATTCCGTTAGGTCCCCAGTACTCCAGCGAGTTCGGGAAGACATCGATGTCCATAAAAGCGCTGTTGGTTTGACCGACAAGGAGAGGTCCCAATTCGCCGTAAGCGTGCCGTAGTCGAAAAGTGGCTTGCCCCGCGTCCACTCCCGTGCCGAAGAGCTCGAACTCGAACTGCGTTTTCAAATCGCCCAGGGCCGTCGGCGTAGACGTCTTCACGCCGAACCGTGTCTGCCGCACGCTGAAGTAGACATTTCCGTTCGCTCCGAACTCGTTTGCGAACGAGGGCAGTTTCGTGGGACGCACCACGTCAAACCAATTCGGGTCCGTCTGACCAAAGTCGTATCCGGTGTCCGTCATGGCAAAGCCGTAGAGGTCCATCGTCGTTTGCGGCTTCTTTTCTGCGGCGGGTTTCTCCGGCTTGATGGCTGTGAGTTGAGCCGCGGCGGAGGCGGAGGGCACTACAGCCGCCGGCCGTGCTGGCGCTGGCTCTGCCTGAGAGGGTGAGGCCTGCGGTGTTGCCTGAGCCGGTGCGGCCTGCGCTTTTTCCAACGTGTTGATTTGCCCTTTCAGCTCCTGCATCGACTGCTCCAGTTGTTGGAGCTTGTCCTTCAGTTGCTGCAGGGTTGGGCCTTCTGAAGGTTGCGATTGAGCCTGGGAGCATGTCGAGAATAGGAGCGCCACCAATAATGCGGCCCAACTGCCTCTAATAGGCTGGACTGAAGCGCGCGACCTCATAGGTTTCTTTCCCCCATAACAGAACCTGCCAAGGAAGCCCCAGGTCAACAACTGTCATTTTTGACAGGTGGAGATCGATGGCGCCCTCACTAACAATGAAAAGCGATGGGAATCCGAACTGATGATGCGAAGGGGGTACTGATGCGGACCGAACATGATCTTCTGGGGGAAAAAAGCATTCCTGACGATGTCTACTATGGCGTGCAGACCTCGCGAGCGTTAGAGAACTTCCATATTTCTGGGGTTCCTATATCGCAATATCCAGATTTGATCCGCGCCCTGGCCATCGTAAAATTAGCCGCTGCCCGCGCCAATTACGACTGCAAGCAGTTCGGTGGGGAGATTCTCCACGGCATTGAGGGCGCATGCCAGGAGATTATCAACGGGCGCCTCCATGATCAGTTCAAGGTGGACCTGATCCAGGGCGGGGCAGGTACTTCCACCAACATGGCTGCCAACGAGGTGATCGCTAATCGCGCTCTGGAATTGATGGGGTTTGCCAAGGGGCAGTACGAACATTGCGATCCACACAACCATGTAAACTGCTCACAATCCACGAACGATGCTTATCCTACTGCCTTGCACTTTGCCATCTTCCTTCTGAATGCGAGACTCATCGCACAACTACGTCAGCTTGTAGAGGCCTTCCGGCACAAGGGTGACGAGTTTCGCGAAGTGGTCAAAATGGGACGCACTCAGCTCCAGGACGCTGTCCCTATGACGTTGGGCCAGGAGTTTCATGCCTTCGCGGAGAGCCTGGACAATGAGATCTTTGCCCTGGAGCGGGTGGAAACGGTGCTGTACGAGGTCAACATGGGTGGCACGGCGATCGGAACGGGGTTGAACGCCCCGGCTGGTTATGCCGAACGCTGCGCCGATCATCTGGCCAAGATCACGGGTAAGCCCATCAGGCTCGCCGTTAACCTTGTTGAGGCCACGCAGGATACACAACCGTTTGTTCTGTTCTCTTCCGTCCTGAAAAGCCTGGCGATTAAGCTGTCGAAAATCTGCAATGATCTGCGGCTTCTCTCGTCCGGGCCGCGCGCGGGTTTGCACGAGATCAATTTGCCGGCCATGCAGCCGGGTTCAAGCATTATGCCGGGGAAAGTAAATCCCGTGATTCCCGAAGTGGTGAATCAGGCCTGCTTCAAGGCCATCGGAAATGACCTGGCGGTAACGCTCGCCGCCGAGGCCGGTCAACTGCAGCTCAACGTGATGGAGCCCATCATCGCCTACTGCATCCTCGAATCCCAAACGATGTTCATGAACGCCGCCGACACGCTAAGAGAGCACTGCGTGGAAGGTATCACCGCAAACACCGACGTGTGCCGCAGGTACGTGGAGCACAGCATCGGCGTCGTCACGGCGCTGAATCCGTTGCTGGGTTATGACACCGCCACGGAGCTGGCAGCGGAGGCCCTGAAGACGGGCAAGGGCATCGTCCAGCTTGTAAGAGAGAAGAAGTTGCTGACGGAGGAGCAAATCAGCACCGTGCTCGATCCCAAAGCGATGGTCGGAACTGCGGGACGATAAAGCGGCGTCAACATGATCTGGCTGGAACTCCTGGTTGTCCTGGCTTGCATTTTCGTGGGCGCCCGTCTGGGCGGGATCGCTCTTGGCACCGTAGCTGCAATGGGGCTGGTGCTCATGGTGTTCGTCTTTGGTCTTCCACCGGGAAGCCCACCGAACACCGTTCTCGGGATGATCCTGGCGGTCATCACCGCAGCGGCCACCATGCAGGCGGCGGGCGGCCTCGATTACCTCGTCGTGGCCGCCGACCGGGCGTTGCGGGTTTGGCCCGCAGGCATTACTTTGGTCGCGCCCGTCGTCGCCTACGTGTTCACCTTGGCGGCCGGCACAGGCCACATCATCTACGCGTTGTTGCCGGTCATTGCAGAGGTATCGCGAAACGCGGGCGTCCGTCCGGAGCGCCCTTTGTCGATCGCGGCCATCGCCTCGCAGCAAGCGATCACGGCTTCACCCATCTCCGCCGCCACTGTGGCCTTGCTGGGACTTCTCGCGCCCTACGGCATCCACCTCCAGACCATCCTGCTGATTAGCATTCCCTCGACATTGCTGGGCAGTCTGCTGGGAGCACTCGCCGTGATGTGGAAAGGGCCGGAACTGAAGGATGATCCAATCTATAAGGACCGTCAGGCTAAGGGACTGATCGAAGCCCCGACATCAAGCGCAGTGCTGAAAGGCGCCGGCCTCATGCGCGCACGGGGTTCTGTGATTGTATTCCTGCTGGCGGCGCTGGTAGTCGTAGGGCTCGGATTGTTTCCTTCGCTGCGGCCAGCCTACTCGCTTTCGGCTGGAGGCCAGGAGACGATCCGCCAAGTGGAGGTGGCGCCCGCGATCATGATCGTCATGCTCGCCGCTGCTGGGCTTAATATGCTGCTGTTTCGGGCGTCTCCTGCCACAACCGTTAAAGGCAGCATCATGAACGCCGGCGTGGTGGCCCTGATATCGATTGCGGGACTCGGCTGGCTCGGCTCGTCTTTCTTTGAAGGCAACCGACATCTCATCATTGAGACCATCTCCGCGATGGTTCAGGGACATCCGTGGGTGTTTGCGGTGGGACTCTTCGCGCTCTCTGTCTTACTGGCGAGCCAGGCAGCCACGGTTGTCACGCTCATGCCCGTTGGTATCGCCTTGGGGCTGGGACCGTCCGTTTTGATCGCCGTCTTTCCAGCGGTCAACGGTTATTTCTTTCTTCCCACCTACGCCACCTTGCTGGCAGCAATCTCCTTCGATCAGACCGGTACGACGCGCGTCGGCAAGTACATTTTGAACCACAGCTTTATGGTTCCGGGGTTGGTGGCCACGGGTTCGTCCGTGACCATCGCGTTCTTGATCGGGAAGGTCGTCTTCTGAGTGGGTGGAACGGGGTGCGACGAGCTGCGTCGGCCAATCGGTCATGCCGTGCCGGCGCATCCAGGAGATCTCGGCAAGTCACCGAAAGCATGGTAGGCCTGGGGAGATTCGAACTCCCGACCCACGGTTTAGGAAACCGTTGCTCTATCCATCTGAGCTACAGGCCCGGCTAGCTCTACCGAGTGTAGCGTGGTTCGCGGCGTAGACGCCAGTTGGAAGGCCATTGCATCCGCAGCGCACGCTTCCCCTAGCCGCTAGTCCCTTTCCATGCAAACAACTCACCACGTCACGTCGACACTCCCTCATGGCCGCAGTCCGTGGCTCACCAAAACCGAGTTAGAATACGGAATCAGGTTACACATGGCTCGCAAGGATTGTCCGGCCTGCGAAGGCACCGGATGGAAACTCGTCGAAGTTCAGGGCGTGATGCGCGCGGCGCGCTGTGACTGCAGCCTGGAAAGGCGGCCCAGCGATTTGCTGCGGCGCGCCTGCATCCCGCGCCGCTACGAACACTGCACCATCGAAAGCTTCAACGTGGTGAAAGAGACTTCCACCGGCCAGCCGAATTTCTCTCTGAATACCGCCAAGGGCTGGGCTCAGAAGTTCGTCGACGAATACCCATTGGAGTACGGACTGATCTTCACCGGCTCAGCGGGCGTGGGTAAGACGCATCTGGCTGTAGCCGTACTTCGTGAGCTGATCACGCGCAAGGGCGTCGAGTGCTTGTTCGCTGACTTCCGGGAACTGCTGCAGTCCATCCGCGAAAGCTACAACCCGGTGTCGGACACCTCGGAACTGCGGCTACTTGAGCCTGTTGTCGAAACGGAGGTGCTCCTGCTCGATGAGCTGGTGTCCGCTAATCCAAGCGAGTGGGTGAAGGAGCGGCTGGCATACCTTATTAACTCACGCTATAATCAGAAAAAGGTTACGCTCATCACGACCACGTTGCCTTTCGGCGAGCCCGCTCAGCCGCGCAACGCCGGCAAGGAACCCTCCGGCAACCCGATTCCAAGCTTTGAGCGCTCGCTTGACCAGTTCGGCGTCACGCTGAGTTCGCGAATCTACGAAATGTGTAAATCCATCCCGATTAGCGCGGAAGATTTCCGCAAGAGAATTAAGCAGGCGGACTACCGGTTTCACGCCGATTAAGCGCAGACTTCGCTCCTTCCACGCATATGCCCACGCACGCCAGTAAATCGGTAGACCGCCACCCCCTGGAGCGGATCTTCGGGCCGTCCGGCTGGCTTGCGCGCCATCACCCGCGCTACGAGCATCGTCCTGCACAGCTCGAAATGGCGGAAGAAGTGGCCGCGGCCATCGAGAATCGCCACCACCTCATCGCCGAGGCCGGAACCGGCACCGGCAAGACGCTCGCCTACCTCGTGCCCAGTATTCTCAGCGGCCGCCGCGTGGTGATCTCGACCGGCACCAAAAACCTGCAGGAACAGCTCTTCACCAAGGACCTGCCGTTCCTCAAGAAGCTCTTTCCAGACGCGCGCGCTACGCTGATGAAGGGCCGGGCGAACTACCTTTGCCGGCAGAAGCTGTACGACATCGAGCGGCAACCGGTGCTGAGCGGCGTCCAGGAGATCGAGCTGTATTCCCAACTTCGCAAGTGGGAGGAACGCACCAAAACCGGTGACCGCGCGGAGCTCCACGGCCTGCCTGACACGAGCGAACTTTGGTCGCGCATCGACGCCCGGCGCGAGGCTTGCACAGGGCAGAAGTGCCTTCAATTCGAGCGCTGCTTCATCACGCTGATGCATCAACGCGCCGCCGAGGCCGACGTGATCATCGTCAATCATCACCTCTTCTTCGCCGACCTGGCGCTGAAGCAGGGTGAACACGCCAGCCTGCTGCCCGACTACGCCGCGGTGGTCTTCGATGAGGCCCATGACCTGGAAGAGGTGGCCACGGTTTACTTCGGCCTGCAGTTTTCCAACTACCGCGTGGAGGAGCTGGCGCGCGACACCGAAGAAACGCTGCGCCAGAAAGCTCTGCGCGTGACCGAAGTGGAAGCCGCCATCCTGGAGCTGCGGCGTCGAGCGGAATCCTTTTTTAACCTCTTTCCTTCGGGCGAAGGCCGCTTCGCCTTCGACAACCGCGACCAGTTCCTGGAAGGCAACCGCGCGCCCTACTCCGCGATGATGAACGCGCAGGTGCGGCTTGAAACGGAGCTGAAGCGCATCAAAGACCGGCCCGAGGAAATCAACAACCTCGCGCGCCGCGCGGCGGAGCTGCGTGCCACCCTGGAGGCGGTTGTGGAAGGCAAGGACCGCAACCGCGTCTTCTGGTGGGAGCGGCGCGGGCGCGGCCTGTTCCTGGAAGCGTCGCCTATTGATGTTTCCGCCATTCTTCGTGAAAAGCTTTTCGAAACGGTGGACACCATCATTCTGACCTCGGCAACGCTGGCGGTGAGCGGCACTTTTGATTTTCTCAAGCGCAGGCTCGGCATCGACCACTGTACGGAGCGTGTGTTTCCGTCGCATTTTGACTTCAAGAATCAGGCGCTTTTGTATACGCCGCTTCATCTGCCGGAGCCGCGCGACGCCGACTTCGGCCGCCGCGCCGCCGACGAAGTGGTGGAGGTGCTGAAGGCCACGCGCGGCCGGGCCTTTGTGCTGTTCACCTCGTACCAGCAGATGCGCGACATCTATGAACGCGTGCGCCCTCGCGTGCGGTTTCCTCTGCTCATGCAGGGCCAGTCGCCGCGCAACGCTCTGCTGGAGCGCTTCCGTTCCACAGCGCACGCCGTGCTGTTCGCCACCAGCTCCTTCTGGCAGGGTGTGGACGTGCAGGGCGAGCAACTGAGCGCGGTGATTATTGACCGTTTGCCGTTTGCCGTGCCGTCGGACCCGGTGGTGGCCGCGCGCATCCGGCAGCTTAACGAAGACGGCGGTAACGCTTTTGTGGAATACCAGGTGCCGCAAGCCGTGATCGCGCTCAAGCAGGGGTTCGGGCGGCTGATTCGAGCGCAGACGGATCGCGGCGTGCTTGTCATGCTCGATCCGCGCCTCGTCCGCAAACAGTACGGGCGCCAGTTCTTCGAAAGCCTTCCCGATTACGGGCGCGCCGCCAAGCTGGAACAGGTGAAGGAGTTCATGCAACAATCGGCTGGCAGCGAACCTGCAACCTAGACCCCTTGAAGAGCGGCGGCTTGCCGCCGCTTTCTTCAGGCCAGCCTGCTGGTCGAGTCTTTGTGGCCCAGCCAGGGCCGGGACCGCCGCGAGCAAGCTCGCATTGCAAAAGCGGTAGCAAGCTACCGCACTCCAAGGCGCTTCGCGCGTCTTCGTACCTGCATCAAGGAGCATCATGTTTGAAGTTTCCATCGACTACTCATTCGCAGCCGGTCACGCCCTGCGCGACTACAAAGGCAAGTGCGAAAACATCCATGGCCACAACTACAAGGTGCGCGTCACCGTGCAAGGCGAGAACCTCGACTCGACGGGCCTGCTGATTGACTTCATCGACCTCCGCCAAGCCGTCAAGTCCATCGTGGACCGGTTCGACCACCAGTTTCTGAATGACGTCTCACCCTTTGACCGCCTCAACCCTTCCGCCGAAAACATCGCCCGCCACTTTTCCCAGGAGCTTGAACCCCAAGTAAAGCAGAAAGATGCTCGGCTTCAGTCGGTGACCGTCTGGGAAACTGACAACAGCTTTGCCACATACCGGGTGAATTGACTCAATGAATCGATAGATCATTCACTCAATGAGTTTGTGCCTGCTTAGCTTGTTGCCGCGCCGAGGGCGCGACGGACGTATAACCATTTTATTTATCAATAACCTGACGGCTTTCAAGAGATAACTCATGTAATTTCATAGACCTGACGGCTTTTTAAAACATGGTCCTTTGTTTTCAACAACCTGACGGTTTCGTTTGGTAATTTCCCGTCTTTGATCTCTCGCCCGTGTCCAACCAGGGCGACTTTCGGGTAGTGTCTCAGTTTGAGGTGGCACGGGCATCCTGCCCGTGTTATTTCATGGCCAAGATGGCCATGCCACTTCAAACTGAGACACTACCGACTTTCGTTAAGCACCGGTTGTCTTCGAGCAGACCAAGAACCCACCTTTACAAACATGGCCTTTCAGCGCCTCAAAACAGTGGCTTTGTCTAAATTTTACCGACTTGAGCCCCACTGATTCCAAAAGACTTCTTGGCTTTGTGTAAAATTTACACAAAGCCACCAAGTTGCTGATTACATGTAACTTCTTGGCTTTGGCAACGAGACCAAAATTCATAATCTATTCATTCTAAATAACCTCTTGGCTTTGGGGGGTATGGGGGTGGGGGGGTGGGGGGGTGGGGGGGCGCCAGGAAATAGCACTCTCTGGATAACCAGTTGTGTAACTGGCGGTGCCTTTTCTCCATCCTTCCGTCCCCGCATAACCTGCTGTGCTCGCCCAGCCCGTCGCCGTAGATGTGTCTCACCCGAATCCTGCTCAGATACCGTAGGGGCCACCCGTGTGGTCGCCCGCGGGCGGGCACAAGGCCCGTCTCCTACGTCGCAACTCGTATTGATTTCAACCACTTCGCGCCCACCCTGACTTCATCAGAAAACGCGCCGGGGAGTAAAGGTATAGAACATTACGAACATTACGAACGTTCGTAACAATCTAAACAATGTTTACAAAGGGCGGGAGAGGAAATCCGCGCGACACAACAGCCTCTGGAGAAGCCGCGTAAAATGCTAACCTTCTTGCAAGAAATGCAAGACACCCGCGAGCTTCGCAACATCGAAGCTGGAAAGCTCATCAGCTCACCGGCGACCGAAAGGGATATCGGGATGGAGGTTATCGAGCCGCCAGGTCTCTCAGTGACCCAAGCCGCAAGATCCTCGCTGTGACCCGGCCCGCGCTCTCTGCTCTTCTCCAGGGCCGTGCCGCGCTCTCGCCGGAGATGGCGATACGGAAGGCTTTCGGCCCCCGGATGGATACCCAGCTTCGGATGCAGACGGCCTTCGAGATCGCCGAGGCTCGCGAGAACGAGGCGAACATCAAGGTAAGGCGCTACGCCGGAAAGCCGGCCGAGCGATGCAACTCGGGTGATCGGGCGGGCGTTATAATATCAGCATGGGCACGAGATGGAGCTACGCCCTGGCGTTGGCGGTTCTCGGTGCTTTGCAGCAGCCGCAACCCTCCGCAAACCAGTTTCGCATCCGCGTTTCTGTGAACCTCGTCCAGGTGGATGCAACTGTGACTGATTCGCATGGCAAGCCGGTCCCCGGTTTGACGTCCGATGATTTCCAAATCCTGCTGGATGGCAAGCCCCAGAAGATCAGCTCCTGCTCCTTCATCGAGACGGGGGGCCGCGCCTCGGCTCGGCCCGCTCCCGCCCAGCGCCAGCCTTCCGTTCCCGAGAAACTCGAAGGCGCGCTGCCTCCTATGCCGGCGGCGCCACTCAAGCGCCAGGAGGTGCGGCGCACGGTGGTCCTGTTCGTCGACGACCTCTCGATGTCGGCGGAAAGCGTTCCCGCCGTCCGCAGGGGCCTGCGCAACTTCATCGACCGCCAACTACAGCCCGGGGATCTGGTCGCCATCGTGCGCGCCAGCGCCGGGCTCGGTGCGCTGCAAGACTTCACCACCGACCGGAATCTGCTGCTGGCTGCCGTGGACCAGGTCCGCTGGACTCCTCTGGGGCGCGGCGGTGCGCAGGCGTACACGCCCATCGGGATGGACCCGGCCGCGGACAAGCTGCTAACCACCAACAGCCTGGGCAGCCAGGAGACCACACACCTCATCGAGACCGCCACGGTGGCTACGGCCGCTTCGCTGTGGAGGCTGGTACACGGCATGGCTGACCTGCCCGGCCGGAAGGCCGTGGTGGTCCTATCCGACAGTCTTCCGCTCGCCGCACCCGACGAAAAAGATTCCTTTCAGACGGTGATCGTGGGTAGCGGTATGGGCGGGCGAATCCTGGCCAGCATGCGCCGTGTGGTGGATGAATCCGTCCGGGCCGGAGTGGTCATTTATGCCATCGATACTCGCGGCCTGAACAGCCTTACCGCACAAGCCAGTGATCGACCGCGACCGCCAGATGAAAACACCGAACCGGGCGCAGCCGGCAAAGCCACGGCTCATCTCGAAACCCCGCCGCTTCCCAACCCGGACCCAAACGGCGACTGGGTCTGGACGGTAATGCAGCGCCGTCGTGATGAGTACCGCGAAGGCCAGTGGGGCGCCATGTTCCTGGCGTCCGAGACGGGCGGCTTTATGGTGACCGAGGCCAACTTCATCGACGCCGGGATCGAACGAATCATGAGCGAGCAGAGCGGTTACTACCTGCTCGGTTTCACGCCTTCAGCCGAGGCGCTCGCGCCCGACCGCTATGGCCACCCCGTCTACCGTCGGCTCAAAATCGAAGTGCGTCGCCCTGGCCTGCATGTGCGCTCGCATCAGGATTTCTTCGGCGTTGCCGACGAGGACATGGCCCCGGCGTCAAGCCCGGCACTCCAACTCGCCGCCGCGCTCGAGTCGCCGTTTCAATCCTCCGGTGTAAGAATGGAGATCCAGTCCGGGTTCCTCAGCGCCCGCAAAGACGATGCCCTGATCCGCACCGCCGTGGTTTTGGACGGGCGCGATCTCGACTTGACCGGCCCTGCGATTCACCGCACCGGTGTCATCCATCTGATCGTGCGGGCATTCGATGCCAGCGGAAACCAGGTGGAGGGCGGCATCGACGAGGCCCTGCGCATCGATCTCAACGAGGAGGGCTACGAACGCGCGCTCAAGTATGGCCTCATCTATACCACTCTCCTTCCGGTCTCGAAGCCCGGGCCGTACCAGGTGCGCGCCGCCTGCCGCGACGAGAATACGGGCAAAGTCGGTACCGCCGGCGAATTCGTGCTGGTCCCCAAGCTGCAAGGCCTGGCGCTCTCGGGCATCTTTTTCCAGCGCTCGCAGGCCGTTGACAATGACGTCCGTCCGGCGACCGGCTCAATGGACTACGCACCGGGCGAGCGAGCGCAGTTCACATTGCAGATCATCAACGCCCCCGCCACACCGCTGACGATGCGAACCCGGCTTTTCCGCGACGGCGCCGAGGTCTACGAGAGCCCCGCAACGCCCGTCGAGATGGGCACGCCCAGGGCCGGCCGCGCTTTCACCCGTGGCGCTATCGAGATTCCCGCCAATCTCGAGCCCGGCGATTATCTGATGCGCGTCGAAGTGGAGGATCAACTCCCGCCGCCCCGCCACGCGAAGGCTTGGCAGTGGGTGCGGCTGGGTGTCGCGGCTGGGAGGATCTCATCAGGAGAGTTTGTACCGCATAATGAGCGCCGGAGTGAGCTTCGATTCGGGTTTGACGTTTCCAGGATCATCCAGTTGGGCCCAACCGGAGTTAGCGATGTAGTAGAAGTTGTCGCCCACCGCCACGCCGTGGGTTGGGTCGCAGGAAGTCGGCGCACGCCGCTCAATGACTTTGGTGGAGATGATGTGCGTAAGCGAAGGGGGATATGATTCAAGCAACGAGGTGCATGTGCACGCGCAATCTGGCCGCGAGAGCTGGATGACGCTAATCGTGGGCTGCGTCAGCGTTCTCATCGCCTTGCCGCTGGCCGCGAAGCAGAGGAAGCCGGCCGGAGAGATTTCAGACAAGAAGGCGTTCCAGAACGTCCAGCACTACTGTATTGATTTGAGTGGGCTCGAGGACTACGAGTCATACGACGTCAGGGGCTTCATTGAGAGGGAGAGCCGGCCCGGAAAGCTGCTCACCAAAATCCCTTGGAAGATCGCGAAGGACTGCGATGACAGTGGCCTGGACGCCACGATAAAGATCGAGTTTCCCCGGGCGCGTGTAGACAGGCTGGGCAGCGGCCCGCCTCCCGCCGGGCCTGGGGATCGACGGCCAGCCGCCGAGTGTGGCGGTTGGCGGCCAGGAGCCGCTTTACCATACCAAGGCCGTACTTCGGGTGATCAGCCGCCGAAGCAACGGGACGATTTACCAGTGCGAAGCGGATCCGCTCTTGCCCGAAGGCAGCGACAGGGACCTGTGGCTGCGGCCGACACGACACAGCGCTCCAACGCGATGTACGGCGCCTTCTGGACGCTGGCGCAGGACATAAAACGCGTGTCGCCTTAGTCGAAGGGCCGGCTGGCGCAGATCGAAGATCGGGTGATCAGTCTGGTACATCGAAAATATCGCTTGGGCAGGTACTTCTGTCTGTTCCGAATTGGACACATTGTTGAGTATTTGTTCGGCATACGGTCCGGCTGGCGCGCCGACTGAGAGTCTGCGATGAGGCGCTATAATTGTGATTATGAGTAAACATTCTCTAGCCCATAAGGCGCATCGGTGCAGTTTCAGCCCGGACCGGCGGGATCCCTATTTGCGTCTTAACAGCGTTAACGTCTTCGTTCGCGATCAGGATCGGAGCCTGCGATTCTATCAGGATCAGCTTGGCTTCAGCCTGGCGTCTGATTCGCGCCTTCCTTCGGGCGATCGCTGGCTGACCGTCACTCCTCCCGACGGCACGGCAACGCTGGCCCTGGTTGCGCCAGAGTGCGGCTCCGTGGAATACCAGTTGATCGGCCGGCCCACTCAGATAGTGTTCCTCACAGAAGATGTGCCGGCCAAGTTCGAAGACTGGTGCGGGCACGGAGTTCGCTTTTCTAGGGCGCCCCAGGTGCAAGTTTCGGGAGCTGTCTCGGCGACCTTCGAAGACATCGACGGGAACTCGTTTACGCTTCTGGGTCTTGATGAGCTCACGAGAGAAGTTGAGGAGCACAAGCGCGAGCACGCCCAGTGGTTTGAAGCCGAACAGCGCGCCGCATACGAGTTGGAGCTCGCCCGGCAGGCCCAGGCAAGGCTCTTTCCGCAGATCTTGCCTTCCCTCAAAACGCTCGATTACGCCGGCACTTGCCTTCAAGCTCGACAGGTGGGCGGCGACTACTATGACTTTCTCGAACTCGGCCGCGAGTGCCTCGGCCTGGTGACTGCCGACATTTCCGGAAAGGGAACCCCCGCCGCCTTGTTGATGGCCAATCTGCAGGCCCACCTGCACAATCTGTGCGCAAGTTACTGGAACCGTCCGTTTACGCCGTTCGCCCTGGAGCAGCCCGAACGCTTCCTGCGGACTGTCAACCGCCTGCTTTACGAAAATACGGCCGACGACGCCTACGCCACGCTCTTCTTTGCTGAGTACGACGATTCCACCCGGCGGCTGCGCTATGCGAATTGCGGCCATCTTGCCGCTCTGCTGCTTCGCAATGACGACAGCATCGTGCGGCTGGATGCCACTTGCACGGTGCTGGGCCTCTTCAAAGAGTGGAGCTGTGGCATTGGGGAGCACCGTCTTCTTCCGGGAGACACGCTCGCACTTTATACGGACGGGGTCACCGAATCGTTTAACGACAAGGGAGAAGAATTCGGAGAGCAGCGCCTCATCGAGTCCTTGCGTCGGCATCAGAAACTCTCCTCACGCTGTCTGCTTGAATCTCTGGCCGAAGACGTACAGCGGTTCAGCCCTCACGAACAACACGACGATATCACTCTGGTGGTGGCCCGCTGCCGCCCAGATTAGCGACGGATTAGCGTGCATTTCTCACCACGATTCGAAAAGGGCGGGGCTTCAGCCCCGCCGAATCCTGCGAAATCGTGGCCTTTGTGTTCCGCTCTCGGCGCAGCTTGGTGTCAGCAAGCTGCGCCGAGAGCGGAACACGTCAAATATCAAACCGACGTTGTAACGGCGGGGCTGAAGCCTGGCTGAAGCCCCGCCCTTTTCGAATCCCTGTGAGAGATGCAGGTTAGCGGAACAGATTCGCGCCGCAACCCGCCTCGACATTGGCGATTGTCGATTCTCGATTGCCTCTTGACCCTCGTGGTCCCAAGGGCTGGCCGTGTGACAGCTCCCTCCGTCTGATGATGCTGGTCCGGCGCGGCACTTCAGTCGAACGCGGCGGGCGCTCCCGGAGCGGCGTGCAGTTCGAACATCTTCAGGATCTGCTGCGGGACGACGCGATTCAGCGAAAGTTCCGGCAGGGCGTTGGGCGCGAAAAAGTCTACAGCGTCCGTTTCAAAGCCATCGCCGGTGGGACTATGGCTGCCTGTGATTTTAGCCTCGAAAAAGAGCTTGTAGATGTAGTACGACTCGGGCGGGTGCGCGTGCATGCGCTTATCGTACACAGCCAGCAGGCGCGTGATCTCGACCTCAAACCCTGACTCTTCCCGAACCTCGCGCCGGGCGGCCTCGCTGGGCGTCTCGCCCACGTCAGCCCAGCCGCCGGGAAGCGTCCATCGTCCATCGCGGCGCTCGCGAACCAACAGAATTTCAGGGCCGCCTGCGCCGTCACGAAACGCGGCCACGCGCACGTCAAGTTTGGGCGTGGCATGGCCGGCTTCGTGGGCGAACAATTCGCGCACCTTCTCGATGCCGGTCCCGGAGCCCAGCGCCATCATCTCGTTCGCGATTTCGGCAATGGCTTCGTAACGGGCGCTATCGTATCGGTCCTGGGAGTAGTGGAGACCGTTCTGCGCCATCGTCTGCAGACGCTTGGCCCATTCCACCCACTTCGGTTCTACGTTGCTGGCCACGGTTGCCACGGCCTCCTTGAGCAGGTCACCTCAGGATCTGATAAGTCTTCAAAAAGAAATATACCGTCATGCCCCAGGCCACAGCCATCACCAATCGTTTTACCTTCTTGGGGTCAACCCGTCGCGCGATCGCAGCGCCGCTGTAACCCGTGAGTGTGGCGCCGATCGCCATCACCAGGGCCGGCCGCCACACCACGGCTCGCGCCACGATGAACCAGGTGATGGCCACACCGTTGATCAGCAGTCCCAGGGCGCTGCGCACCCCGTTCATGGCGTGGATATTCCCCACACCGCCCACAGCGTATGCCGCCAGCATCAGGATGCCCATGCCGGCGCCGAAATATCCGCCGTAAATCGAGATGACGAACTGTGCGGCCGCCACCGCCAGGACGGCTTGGCCGCTGCCGTGGACGCCGGGCCCGCCCATTCCAAGTTTGGCGCTCAGGACTCCACCCAAAGAAAAAAGTGTGCTCGCGAACAGTAGCAGCCAGGGAATGAGGTGAACGAAAGCAGCGCTCGGCGTATGCAGCAACAGCCAGGCGCCGACGGCTCCTCCTGCCAAACTGGCCGCGCCCAAAACGAGCAACAGGCGGCGCGGCAGGGTGATGTCCTCACGATAGGCCGCCACACTGGCGAGGCCTGCGGGCCACACCACAACCGATGACGAGGCGTTGGCGCTTACCGCGGGGACTCCCGCGAAGAGCAGCGCGGGGAAGATGATGAAAGTGGCGCCGCCCACCACCGAGTTCAGGGCTCCGCCCAGGGCGCCGGCAAGAAAAAGAATGATCTCGACGGTAATCGACAATCCTCACCTCTTGAAACAGCGACGAGCGACCGGATCCGTGGCTTCCCGCGGCCAGCCACCAGAGGCGCCGGAGGCCACTATTTGTAATCCGTATTGTAGCGGTTCCCCTGCGGTTTCCGCTCAGTCAACCCACTTTGGCCCCACTTTGACCTGTCGCTCGCGATGAGAATGAACTAAAATAAGCGTGTATTCCGACGTGAACCAGCGATAACGCAACTCATCATTAAGGGAGAAACTTTGTGGCGCGGCTGACCCGGCATGATTTGAAGGAAGACGAATTTGAAGACACCATTGAGAACTTGCGGGAGTTCGCGAGGCAGAACGCCCAGCAAATCGGCATCGCGATAGCAGCCTTTATCGTAGTGGCCGGAGGCATCGTGGGCTGGCGGACTTACAACCAGCGTCAAGCAGCGGCCGCTAACGGCGCGCTGTCAGAGGCTCTCAAGACGTTCGTGGCGCCGGTTTCGGCGGCTCCGGTGAATCTGTTCAGCAGCAATCCGGCACAGGCCGCCAGCGGCCAATACACTAGCGATCAGCAGAAGTACAAGGCCGCACTGTCTCAATTCAACGCCGTCGCGGCCAAGTATCCGCGCCAGAAAGCCGCCGATTTTGCCCGCTATCACGCAGGGTTGTGCGAGTCCGCTTTGGGGGACGACGCCGCTGCGCAGAAGACACTGGCGGCCGTTGGTCGCTCGTCAGACAAGGACGCCGCCGCGCTGGCTAACCTGGCGCTGGCCGGCGAACTCGCCAAAACGGGCAAAACGGCGGAGGCCGCCAAGGTGTACCAGGACCTCGCCCAACACCCGGCTGCCACCGTGCCTCGCACCATGGCGCTGCTCGCCGAAGCGGATCTCTATCGAAGCGCAAAACCCGCCCAGGCGCGCGCCATTTACGAGCAGGTGGCCAAGGAAGTGGGTTCCGACCCTTATCTGTCGTCCACCGTTCAGCAGCAGATCGAGAGCCTTCCCAAATAGCTGCAGCTTCGTGCCAGCGCCACGACTCCATGCGCGAAACCCTCGAAGCCGATGTGCTGATTCTGGGCGCAGGGCCGGCTGGCCTCAGTTGCGCCTTGCGACTGGCCCAGCTCATCCAGTCGCCGCAGACGAACGCGACCGGTTCTTCGCCGACGAGCTCCGCTCTCAGCACTGAGAACATCTACGTGCTCGAGAAGGCTGAGGAACTCGGCGCGCATTCGCTTTCGGGCGCAGTGCTTGACCCGCGGGCGCTTCGCGAGCTCATCCCAGACTTCGAGGCTCAAGGCGCTCCCCTCGAGACGCCAGTCACCGGCGATTCGGTTTACTACCTGACCCGCACGGGCAAGTTCAAAGCGCCCATCAATCCGCCTTTTTTCAACAACCACGGCAACTATATCGTCTCTCTCAATCGCTTCGTGAAGTGGCTCGGCGCCCAAGTGGAGCAGAACGGCGTGAACCTGTTTCCCGGCTTCTCGGGGATGGAAGTGCTTTTCGACGGTGAGCGCGTAGCGGGCGTACGAACGGATGACAAGGGAATCGACAGGGCTGGCAAGCCGAAGTCGAACTACCAGCCTGGGTACGATCTTCGCGCCAAGGTGACCGTTTTTGCCGAAGGCCCGCGCGGCTCGCTGACCAAGGCACTGGTGCGTCAGCTTAAGCTCGACGAAGGCTGCAATCCGCAAGCGTATGGGATTGGCGTAAAAGAGTTGTGGGACGTGCCTGCTGGCCGCCTTCCGAAAGGGCACGTGGCCCACACTGCCGGTTGGCCGCTCACGACGCGCCAGTTCGGAGGCGCGTTCATCTACGCCACTTCGGAAACGCGCCTTTCCATCGGACTGGTCAGTGGGCTCGACGCCGAAGATCCGCGATTTGACGGCCACAACGCCTTTCAGCTTTGGAAGACGCACCCTTGGGTGCGCGGCCTGTTGGAAGGCGGCCAGATGGTTCGTTACGGCGCCAAGACGGTGCCCGAGGGCGGATACTTTGCGATTCCCAACACGGTCACAGACGGTGCGCTGATCGTGGGCGACGCAGCCGGATTCCTCAATTCGCAGCGCCTGAAGGGTATTCATCTGGCGATGAAGACCGGGATGCTGGCAGCGGAGGCGATCTTTGAGTCGCTCGCCGGCGGCGACACCTCAGCGCGCGGACTCGCTGGATTCGAGCAGAAGTGGCGTTCAAGCTGGGTGCATGACGAGCTATGGAAGGTTCGCAACTACCATCAAGGATTCGCGCACGGCTTCTTCCCCGGCATGGCACACGGCGCGCTGCAATTTGTGACGGGCGGACGCGGGATGCGCGCTCGCTACACGAGCCGGCCCGATTATCAGCACATGAAGCGCCGTGCCGAGATCGACGGCCGTGATTACGAGCGTGTCCGGCCCGACGGCAAGCTCACCTTCGACAAGCTCAAGGACGTCTATCATTCCGCCACTCATCATGAGGAGGATCAACCGTCTCACCTGCGCATCGCCGACTTTGACATTTGCAATAGCCGCTGCACGGAGGAGTACGGCAACCCGTGCCAATACTTCTGTCCGGCGCAGGTATACGAAATGGAGGAGAAGCCGGACGGCAGCAAGCGACTGAAGCTCAATCCCTCCAATTGTGTCCACTGCAAGACGTGCGACGTTGCCGATCCCTATCAGATCATTACTTGGGTGTGTCCCGAAGGCGGCGGCGGCCCGCATTATGAGGGCATGTGAAGGAACGGTGAGCGGCCAACAGAATGCAGTTGGCAGTTGGCGGAAGGCGATAGGCAGAACGCAGTACGCAGTCAGGAGTGAGCAGACAACGCCTGAGTGGCTCAATCGCCCGATCTCCCGATCATTCAATGAGTCAGTCCCTCAATCACCCGATCACCCGATCACCCGATCACCCGATCCAGCAATCGCCCAATCAAGCGAGGGAACTTACCAGACTGCAACGCCTGGAGATCCGAGTGCTCGGCTGGCTTGCAGCCTGGGTGGTGCGGCTGATTGGCAGTAGCCTGCGCTTGGAAATCCGTGGTTGGGAAAACTGGGAAGCAGCGCAGAAACTGAACAGGCGCTTGGTATATGCCTTCTGGCACTCCGAGATCTTCGCCGCCACATGGTTCTGGCGCAAACGCGGAATCGTAGTGATGAGCGGCTACAATTTTGACGCGCGGTTCACCGCGAACGTAATCGCGCGGCACGGCTACGAGATCGCGCGAGGCTCAGCCAGTCGCGGTGGCATCCGGGCGCTCGTGGGGATGGTGCGCGCCATCCAGCGCGGGCATGATACAGCTTTCACCATCGACGGTCCTCGTGGTCCGCGGCATGTTGCCAAAGCGGGTGCCGTGATGCTGGCAAAGGCTAGTGGCGCCTCCATCCTGTGCTTCCACATCCGGCCGACGCGCGCCTGGGTGTTCCGCAAGAGCTGGGATCGCACTGAGATTCCGCGTCCTTTCAGCCGCGCCGCGATCTTTATCGCGCCACCGATCGTCGTGGCCCAAAACGCGAGCGACGCAGAGCAGGCCGCCAAGCTGCAGGAAGTGCAGTCGGCGCTCGATGACCTGGTTCGGAAAGGCGACGAGTGGCAGAAAGGAATCGGGTGATCGGGTGATTGAGCGATTGAGTGATTTGTGATTTGCGATTGGAGTCACGCGCCGGTTGAAGCATCCACACGCTCGGCGCCGAGGCTTGCATGAATTCGTAATTCGATCACTCTTTTCGCGATCTGCCTGAAAAAACCCCAAAACGCTCGATCACTCAATCGCACAATCACAAATCTCTCAATCGCCCGATCGCTCAATCACCCGATGGCCCGATCACCCGATCGTCCGATTTTTGTTTCCGCCACGCGCCGCATCTCCGGATAGAGCGCCGCAACTTGCCGGCGCGTCTCCTCGATAGAGCCGGAGCAGTCAACCACGTAATCGGCGCGACGCCGTTTTTCCTCTGCGGGCATTTGGGCATTGATTCGCCGCTCCGCTTGTTCTCGAGAAAACCCGGTTTTTGCAATCAGCCGCTCAAGCTGTTGTTCGGGCCGGCACCAAGCGACGATAACCTTCAAAAAGTAACTCTCGATATGCGCCTCGTAAATAAGCGCAGCGTCTGAGATCACAACCGCGTTCCGGTCAGCGGCTTCGTAGCGCGCGATCAACTCCTTGCGACGAGTCATAATCGCGGGATGAAGGATGGCGTTGAGCGCAGCGCGTTCCGCTGGATCAGCAAACACAACCTCACCGAGCGTTTTCCTATTAATCTCGCCTGTGGCATCGAGAATCTTGCTCCCGAAGTGACGGACGATTTCGGCGAACACCGGGCTTCCGGCGCGAACGAGTTCATGCGCAAGCTGGTCAGCGTCGATGATCTTGGCGCCGAGATCCTGAAGCATCGCAGCGACTGTGGACTTGCCTGAGGCGATGCCGCCTGTGAGGCCGAAGGAAGGCATGGAGAAACAGAAGCCAGAAGTCAGAAGTCAGAAGCCAAGAGTCAACCCCCAAGAGCCAAAGCCAAAAGCCAAGAGCCAAAAGCCAAGAGCTGAAATAGCATTTATGCTGCAGTTCCGACTCCTGTGTCTCGCCCCCTTCTTAGCTTCGCGGCGCGCACGGTGTTCGACATCAGCATGGCGATGGTCAAGGGGCCTACACCACCTGGCACAGGAGTGTAGGCTCCTGCCATTTCGCGCACATCCTCGGGTTGAACGTCGCCCACCAGCACCGAGCCCTTCGATTCAAGTTTAGACAGCGGCCCTGAGGCATCGTGATACACCCGCCGCACTTCCTCCGGGGTCGCGAGGCGGTTCATTCCCACGTCGATCACGGTAGCGCCCGGCCGGATAAAGTCACCGGTGACAAAAGCAGGGCGTCCCATAGCGGCCACCAGAATATCGGCCTCGCGAGCGACAGCGGGCAGGTCCCGAGTGCGGGAGTGGCAAATGGTCACCGTCGCGTGCTGGTGAAGAAGCAGCAGAGCCATGGGCTTACCCACAATATCGCTGCGGCCTATCACCACCGCGCGCGCGCCCGCGATCGGGATCTGACTGCGCTTCAGAAGTTCGAGAATACCGGCGGGGGTGCAGGCCACGAGGCCGGGCCGTCCGGCCACCAGGCGGCCCACGTTCATGGGGTGAAAGCCGTCAACATCCTTGGCCGGGTCAACCGCGTCGAGCACGCGCCGTGTGTCCACCTGCGGCGGCAGGGGAAGTTGCACCAGGATGCCGTCAATTTCGTTTCGGCTATTCAGATTCTCCACGAGCCCCAGCAGCCTTTCCGTGGTAACCGACGCCGGCCACTCAATCTTTTCGCTGTAGAGTCCGAGGGACTCGCAGGCCTTCACCTTGCTGCGCACGTAGATCTGCGACGCCGGATTCTCGCCCACCAGCACGGCGGCGAGCCCCGGCGTTACCCCGCTCGACTTGAGGCCGCGAATCTCTGTCTCCAACTCCCGCTGAATTTCGTCGCGGATTTTCAACCCATCAAGTACGGTTGCGCTCACGATTTTTCCCCGATTCGGAGTGTAACACGGAGTTCAGGATGGGAGCCGTGATCACATTCCGGTGCTTTGAGAGCTTGGTTGGAACTGTCCTATCCGTCCGGTGTTCTTTGAGGTTCGAAGCGCGGGCGCGCTTCACCTGCCGGTTGATTTCGGCAGCACCCGCCGGTTCGCCGTTTTGGGCCAAATTGTAGCCTATATTCACCACGACCCAATGCGGTACGGCAGCCTGCCACAGCCCGAACAGCAGCTTGATCCCTGCGATGCTGGCCAAAAGCGTTTTGCTGATTCTAGAGGACTTGTGTGCCTGCCGGCTAAGCAAGCTTGGGTTCGTTTTAGGTTCGGTCGCGGTAGGGACGCTGGTTACCCAACGCCCCCCGCACGGATCCGTACTTGAAGAATTACCTCATACGGCTCTTACCTCGGATGCGTAACGGCGAAACGCACG
>Ga0335085_10001985_pt1 | contig 39965 bp, 36 predicted proteins | sample Lox_Sample_45_FD_206712 | JGI IMG/M metagenome (GOLD analysis project Ga0335085, IMG submission 206712) | Soil microbial communities from Loxahatchee National Wildlife Refuge, Florida, United States - Lox_Sample_4.5 | ecosystem: Environmental > Terrestrial > Soil > Wetlands | place: USA...
ACGCGGGTGCCATCGAGATCGGCGCCGCCGTAACGCTTTCCGAACTCGCCGCCGATCCTGGTGTGCTGCAGCACTATCCCGTGGTGGCGCAGGCGGCTGGCCAGATCGCCGGTCCGACCCACCGCAACATGGGAACGGTTGGCGGCAATCTTGCGCTCGATACCCGCTGCATTTTCTACAATCAGAGCGAATGGTGGCGCGACGCCAACCATCATTGTCTGAAGACCACCGGCGAGATCTGCCACGTCGCACCAAAAAGCCGTGGCGTCTGCTTCGCCACGTTCAGCGGCGATCTGGCGCCGGCGCTGCTTACTCTCGATGCCGAGATTGATGTCGCGGGCCCCGCTGGCAAGCGCAGCATGCCGCTCGCCGACCTTTATATCGGTTACGCGCGGCAGGACGAGCCGGTAACGGAAACGCGCGGCGACGGCAAATATTTTCTGGCACTGCGGCCGGGCGAAGTGATTACCGCGGTGCGGGCGAGGAACCCCGCCGGACTTCGTTCCGCCTACGATAAGATTCGCATCCGCCGGTCCATCGAATATCCGGTGACCGGCGTCGCCGTCGCCCTGCGGCGCGAGGGTGCCAAACTTATCGACCTGCGGGTCGCCTTCACCGGCACCAATCCGCGGCCGGTGCGGCTTTCGGGTACCGCCGAACTGTGCGGCGGTGCGCTCGACGCGCGTGTGTTCTCGGGCCTTGACGCTCTCGTTCGCGATCAGATCATGGCGATGAAGACGACTTTCACGCCCGGCCATTATCGCCGCCGCGTCGCCGGCGTGCTGGCGCGGCGGTTGGTGCAGCGCCTGTTCGAAGGGTGACAGTCGCCGCAACATCTGGAACGGGCGATTATCGTTCCAATTCTCTCAGTTTGTATCGCTGAATCTTGCCCGTGGCGGTGCGTGGCAAATCAGGGCGTATGTCGATCCAGCGCGGATATTTCCAGGGTCCGGCGCACGCCTTCACGTGCACCCGCAACGTTTCGATCAATTGGTCATCCGCGAGATAGCCATCGCGCAACACGATAAAGGCCTTCGGCTTCACGAGTCCGTCGGCATCCTCCTTGCCGATGACGGCGGCCTCCAGCACGGCCTCATGGGTGGCGAGTGCCGCCTCGACTTCGAATGGCGACACCCACATCCCGCTTACTTTGAACATGTCATCGGTGCGGCCGCAGTAATGGTAGTAGCCCTCGGCGTCGCGGTAGAATTTGTCGCTCGTATAGGTCCATTCGCCCGCAAAGGTGTGGCGGCTCTTCGCCCGTTGATTCCAGTAGCCTTCGCCTGAGGTCGGTCCGCGGACGATCAGTTCGCCGATCTCACCGTCGGCAACCCTGCTGCCGTGCTCGTCGACGATGCTGATCTCGTAGCCGGGAACGGCCTTGCCGGTTGTGCCGTAGCGGACGTCGCCCGGCTGATTGCTCAGAAACGTCTGAAACATCTCGGTCGAGCCGATGCCGTCGAGCACATCGACGCCTGCTGTTTGGCGCCAGCGCTCGCCGAGATGGGGCGGCAGGGCCTCGCCCGCAGAGACGGCGAGGCGCAAACGGTCGGAGCCGGCGCCGCGAGTCATGTCCTTATGCGCCAGCAGTGAGGCATAAAGAGTTGGCACCCCGTAGAAAATCGTCGGGCGATGCCGGCGCATCATGTCAAACACAGCGTCGGGAGTCGGGCGCTGTGACAGCAATACCGTCGTGGCGCCGACCGACATTGGGAATGCGATCGCGTTGCCCATCCCGTATGAGAAAAATAGCTTGGCGGCGGAAAACACCACGTCGTTCTCGCCGATGCCGATGACGCGCTGACCCATCAGCTGCGCCGCCGCCATCAGGGTGGTGTGGACGTGCTTTACTCCTTTGGGCTCGCCGGTCGAGCCCGATGTGTACAGCCAAAAAGCGACTTCATCGGACAGGGTTGGTGCCTTGAAGAGCGTCGAAGGTCCGCGTGCCGCGAGTTCAGCGAAATCATGGACCTCGCGACCGGCAAACGCGGCGCGCTCTTCGGCGCCGGCGTTGACGAGAATGATGGTGCGCAGGCGAGGCAGGCGATCGAGGATGGGGACAACAGCTTTGGCGAGGGGCGCCGCAATGACAAGTGCAGAGGTGCGGCTGTCGCCGAGGATGTAGGCGTACTGATCTGCGGTGAGCAGCGTATTGAGCGGCAGAGCCACAATCCCGGCACGCACACTGCCCCAGAACGCAACTGGAAAGTCTACCGTGTCGTACAGGAGCAGCGCGAGGCGCTCTTCCGGCCGCAGCCCTAGTCCCTTCAGCGCCGCCGCGAACCTGCAGCTGCGCGTCTGAAGTTCACCATAGCTGAGCGAACCCTCCGCATCGATGAACGCAATCTTCTCGCCAAGGCCGCGGGCGACCGGGGCGTCGATGAAATCCGAGACGGCGTTATACGGCTTGCGCTGCAGCAAGTCGTCCAGCATCAAACCCCATCCTCCCGAGGTGCCCCATCGATCTTTTCCGCATGATAAGCTTCCGTCGCACGCTGACAAACTGCTCGCGCAAAAATATTGCCGCGACCGCCGGTTTCGTACCGGCGTCGCCTTATTTTGTCCCAGCAGGCGATGGAGCTCGGCGGGCTCGGCCGCAAAAGTTCGTTGTTAGTGACGCGTGGGGAACAAAGCCGCCGGAAAATCCGCTGCGTAACGCGGCGCTCGCTCGCGCGGGCGATACTCCAGCTGCGACGCCGGATCCGGCTCGACTGCCTTGCGGTAGAGGTGCCACGTGGCATGACCGAGCACCGGCATCACGACTGTCAGACCGAGGAACAACGGCAACGAGCCGATCAGCAGCAATGCCGCGACAATCAAGCCCCACAACGCCATGGTCAGGGGATTGGCGACGACAACACGGATCGACGTAAATAGCGCGACCGCTGCGCCGACGTCGCGATCGAGCAGAAGCGGAAAGGATATCGCACTGATGGTCAGGACCAGTGCGGCGAACAGGAAGCCGGCGCCGGTGCCGACGACGATGAGGTGCCACCCCGGCGTCGTCGTCAACACGTCCTCGACGAAGTGGCGGATGGAGGCCGGCGCGGCGTAGCCAAAATTGGCGACGTAGATCGCTTCCGCCACAGCGAGCCAGACAAAAAAGATCGTCATGAGCAGTACACCGAGCGCAACGATGGCGCCGAGCGAAGGCGAGTGCAGAACGTCAAGCGCATGAACCGAGGAGGTATCGAGTCCGGCTTCCCGCCGTCGGCTCAGTTCGTAAAGGCCGATCGCGGCGAGCGGGCCGACGAGAGCGAAGCCTGCTGCAAGCGGGAACGCAAGCGGCAACATCGAATAGCCGGATGTCAGCGAGAGCAGGCACAAGCCGAGCAAGGGATAGACCAGGCAGAGAAACACGGCGTGGCTCGGCATTGCAGAAAAATCGTCGAGACCGCGCGCCAGTGCCTGCAGCAAATCTGCGGGCGTGATCCGGTTGACGATTGGGCGCGCGGGATTTGCGCTCGCTCCGACGAGAATGTGTGAAGAAGCCATCGGCTGCCTCCCTGAATTTTTATTTGTTTCGGCTGCGTCTCTGGGCGCCTTTCCGCAGGCGGCGAGATCTTCAACCCACGGCATCATCGCAAGAGCGCCGTTCGGATGCCACAAGCGTCGCTATGGAACCGGCTGGCGGCTCGTTCACAAAGCGGTGTTCAACAAACGCCGGATTTCGCATTTGTGCGCCGCAGCACAGTCCAACAGGAACTCCAAAGATTAAGGGCGCCGGAATGACTCCGACGCCCTATCACCGATGCGCAGAACGTCCGAGAAAGCTAGAAAATCGACGAAAACGCCCAGTACAGCGTGCCGGAGATCGCCATCGCCGCCGGCAGTGTGAGCACCCAGGCCAGCGCGATATTGCGGACGGTCGAAAGCTGTAGCCCGGAACCGTTCGCCGACATCGTGCCGGCTATACCCGACGACAAGACGTGGGTGGTCGAGACGGGCAGTCCGTACATATCGGCGGCGGCGATGGTCGCGGCCGCCGTAATTTCGGCGCAGGCGCCTTGCGCGTAAGTCAGATGCGTCTTGCCGATCTTTTCGCCGACGGTGACGACAATGCGCTTCCATCCGATCATCGTTCCGAGGCCGAGCGCGATCGCCACTGCAACTTTGACCCAAGTCGGGATGAACTTGGTGGCTGTATCAAGCGAAAGCCGGTAGGCGTTGAGCGTCTTGACTTCCTCTGGCGACAGCGTGCTGGCACTGTCTTTCATCAGAAAGCGAATCGCCTCTGATGCGAGGTACATGTCGTTACGCGTGTTGCCGACCGCCTGGGACGGCATTTTGGAGAAAGAGCCATACTGACCGACTTGGCTTGAGATATCGCGGACCAGAACCGCCAGCGACGGGTAGGTTCCCTCGTTGATGGTGTGACTGGAGACGTAGGCGGTCACTGCCGGGCGCGGATTCCCGATCACGTTGTAGCCCGACGCTTTCTGCTCGATGACCGCGCTCGCAGCGTGCGACCGCGACACAAAGGTCTCTATTTGGCTCGCCGGCAGCGCACGATTGAGCGCGTATGCTGTCGGCACCGTGCCGATGAGGATGAGCATGATCAGGCCCATGCCTTTCTGGCCGTCATTGGAGCCGTGGAAGAAGCTTACCAGCGTGCAGGTGAGGATGAGGATGCCACGAATCCACCACGGCGGCGGATGATCACCCTTCGGCTCTGCGTAGAGCGCCGGAACGCGGACGATGGACCTGAGCAGCAACAATAGTGCGGCTGCGAGCAGGAAGCCGAACAGCGGAGACAACAACAGCGCCTCGCCGACTTCCTTGGCTTTCGACCAGTCGACTCCGGATGTCCCGTTGCGGCCGTGCAGCAGCGCATTGGTGACGCCGACGCCGATGATCGAGCCGATCAGGGTATGCGAACTCGACGCCGGCAAGCCGAATGCCCAAGTGCCGAGATTCCAGATGATTGCCGCAATCAACAGCGCAAACACCATGGCAAAGCCGGCGCTGCTGCCGACCTGCAAGATCAACTCGACGGGAAGCAGCGAGATGATGCCAAAGGCGACCGCGCCGGATGACGCGAGAACCCCGAGGAGATTAAACGTGCCCGACCAGACCACGGCGAAGTTGGCCGGAAGCGAACGCGTATAGATGACAGTTGCAACTGCGTTCGCGGTGTCGTGAAAACCGTTGACGAATTCGAAGCCCAGCGCGATCAAAAGCGCCACGAAAAGCAGCAGGAAGGGCGCGATGGTCGTAACTTTTGTGCCGGTGGCGTCAATGTCGGCATAGATGCTGTAGGCAACGAATAGCAGCACCGCCGCGATTAAGCCGCCGAAGATAATGCCGGTAATCGGATTAACCGCGCCGGTTAAATCCGGTCCCTTGCGGGCTGCCGGTTCGATCGAACCGGGTAAAGCGATATCACTCATAAGGGGGCCCTCGTTGGCTCGAAAGGGCCTCGACTGTGCGCGGGCTATATGACAGCTGGATGAAGGTAAGCCTTCAATCGCAAGGCCGCGGTTGCCGATGCTTCTCCGTCACTCAGTTGACTCCGACGTCGCCATCGCCGGGCCCGGCTTCCCAATTTTCGAGGTTCATTTCCCCGCTCTTCAGGAGGTAGCTGTAGGTCGTCGTCGGCTTCTTGAGCGAAATGCTCAGCATTGCCGGGACGGCCGCTTCGATCATCGGGGTGTAGGGCCGCACCACGATTGATCTTGCGTGATTTTGTTGCGCGAAATCGCGCGCCGCCCAGAGCAGTTCCGCCGCGATCTCTTGGTCTGCGTCGCGACAACGGCATTCCAGCAAGTAGTAGGAATTCCCGGCCCACTGCTTCATGGCCAGATAGCCGACGAGCCGATTGCCGGATCGTGCGACCAGCACTGCCCGAGTCTGTTTGACGTTGGGCGTCCCAAAATACAGCCAGTTGAGCGTGGGCACGTCGCGGTAGGCGTAAGTTGTTGCATGCGAAGCCCTGCACGCATCGAGGCTGTCGGCGTCGAACGCCGAAAAGCCATCGACGCGTTCGACCGACAGTGTTTTGGGGCGGCGGGTTACGAAGGCTATCGTGTCGAGCGCAAACCCAAGCGATGTTCCGGCAATCCGTCCGACGAGACGCGATGAATCTTCCGGCATCGAATGACCTTCGACTAAGGAACGACCGTGAGCAAGCACCCGATAGTTGCTGCGCAGCCAGCGGGCGTCCAAGGACTTCATGCCGAGGGAGTGCCAAAGACCGGCAGCGACGCGGGTCGAATCGGTGCCGACCAGCAGGTCGCCTTGGCTTTGACTCAAGAATTTCAGGCCAACCGTCTTCGCCAGTCCAGCGCCGCGGAAATGCGGGTCGACCGCGGTGCTGCCGGTCGCGCAGCAAAGCGCCGGCTTGCCATCGATCACGTATTTGAAGGGGATATTCGCGGTAAAGGCGATGATCGCTTTTTTATCGGAACGAACGAGCCAGCCGCGCGGGATCGAAGTATTCCAGGTCGGGTTGAGCGCCCACCAATGGGCAAACCAGTTTTGCAAGACCTGAGATTCCCCGCCGAACACGGAGGCCAGAAAACGCGCCAAGTCATCCAGTGCGCTCCGCTCCAGTTCCGTCGCCGATCCCTGGAATGCCTCGATGGGCGCTTCGGTTCTGCAATCGACCAAGTTCGTGGCACGGACTCCGGCGTGACAGCCCACACGAGCTCATCAGAAAAACGAGAGAGAAAATGTGCTGGCGTGGCTTTATAGAACGAACGCCGTCACCTCGGTCCGAATAGCGTGGTTAACGCTAACGGCAATGCTCGCCGCCGAGTCGGGATCGCCGTGCGATAAGAAAAGCTCCGATGAGCAGGACTGCGGTCACGTCAGCTATGAAACCGGATATTGTTGCGATCGCCGACGCGCCGCCGGTTTTTGCGCTTTCACGTCCCGACGACCGCGAACAGTCCAGGTTTGGGCGATTTGGCGGCAAGCTCTCGCGGTTCCTGGCGCGGAACGTCGCTACCAAGACGCTGGCGATGCGCAACGACAGGCCGCTGGTCACATTCACGTTTGACGATGCTCCGGCGTCGGCTTGCGCGACCGGGGCGGCGCTGCTGGAGCGATACCAAGCGCGCGGCACCTTCTACATTTCCGGCGGCGGATGCGGACTTATGAGCCCTGGCGGCCGGCTCGCCAGCGCCGAGCAATTGAAGGCGCTTTACACCGCGGGCCACGAAATCGGTTGCCACACCTTCTCCCACGCCGCAGTCGGCGCGGTCAGTCGCAATACGCTCATCGACGAAGTTGAGCGCAATCGAATATTTCTGCAGGGGGTCCATCGCGACGTCGGTGTCCGCAATTTCGCCTATCCGTATGGTGACCTTTCGTTTCCCGCCAAGCGATGTATGGCAGCGTATTTCGACTCATGCCGATCACTCCGCCCCGGCGTAAATGCCGGAGTTATCGATCTCGCGGCATTGAAGAGCTACGAACTCCAGAACTCTTCGATCGGACGTCAGGGCATTTTGGACATTATCGCTGCGACCGTGCGGCAGCACGGATGGTTGATCTTTGTCAGTCATGATGTGGACGATCAGCCAAGTCGGTTCGGAACCTCGCCGGACCTTCTCGAATTCACGCTGTTCACCGCTGCGGCTGCCCGGTGCCAAATTGTGAGCGTCGGAAACGCCCTGCAGATATTGAGGGGCGCCGCTGCGCGCTAAGCCATTTACGGCGATACTTGTAGACTACGCGGACCTGTTCAGCCGTTGCTGACGTGCGCGCCCAGCGATTTTTGACATAGGCCGGCCCGACAGCGGCCATCCCGCCATGTCTGGGCAAGTCTACCCGAAACAGGTCCAACGACGGACCACGAACAACGTCTGCGGCAGAACCGCCCGCCAAAGGGGCAGAAATTACCGATTCGCGGATGTTACAGCGCACTATTGGCGGCGCGGATCGCCAGATCAAAAAATAGCTTTACGAATTACTAAACAACCCTGAGCTAGGGTCTTAATGGCAGTAATCGTCGTGGGCGAGCGAAGGCTTGGCAACCTGCGCCACGCGACAGGGCAATTTGGACGCACGACTCGTCGGCAACTTCAAGCGAGCGGCTCAGTGTACCGAGCCAGACAATGACGACGCACACTTCGCTCATCCCCGAACTCGAACTCGCGATAGAACACGGCTCACCCCAGCGACGCGCCGAGATACTATCGGCCGTCACGGATCTTTTCGTCCACGGGTCGGTTCGATTTTCAGACGACGAGATTGCTTTGTTCGACGATGTCCTGACCCGCCTGGCCCTGGAAATAGAGGTCTCGGTCCGGTCACTGCTTGCGCGACGCCTGGCGCCGATTGCCAAAGGACCACCCAATATTATTCGAATGTTGGCCACTGACGATGAGATCAGCGTTGCTTGCCCGATTCTTGTTCAGTCCGAGCTGATCGACGAGGCCACACTCGTACAATGCGCCCGATCGAAAACCCAGGAACATTTGCTGGCGATCTCGCGGCGGAAATCGCTCAGCGAAGTTGTTACCGACGTGCTTGTCGAAAGGGGAAACAAACAAGTCGTGCTCAGCACCGCAAGGAATCCCGGAGCCAAGTTTTCCGCGAACGGCTTCTCTCGGCTCGTTAAGCGCTCAACCGGCGACGATGCGCTGGCCGAATGTGTTGGTTCCCGGCCCGACATCCCGCATCCGCTGTTTCTGGCATTGCTCGCAACTGCATCAGAATGGGTACGGTCGAAGCTGATCGCCGAGAAGCCGCACATCCGACGTGAAATTGATCAAGCCGTCGCGACGGTTGCCGGCGATATTCGGGCCGCCGCCAATGCCAGCTCGACGAATTACGATGAGGTGCGGGCCGCCGTTCAGCTGAAGTTTGCTTCGGGCGAGCTCAACGATGCCGCGGTTCAGTCATTTGCTGAAAGCAAGAGATTTGAAGAAACCATAATCGCGCTGACATATCTCTGCAATGTGCCTCTCGAGGTTGTCGAACAGGCTCTGATTCAGGATCAATTGGATATGATCCTGGTGCTTGCGAAAGCCGCCAAGTTGTCGTGGGCGACAACCAAGCTCTTGTTGTCGTTTCCGATCCGGCAACGAAGGATCGCGTCGGGCGAGATCGAGCAATGTCTGGCCAGCTTTGAACGTCTGAATGCGGCCACCGCGGAGCACATCATCGAATTCTACCGACTGCGCCACGCAAACAGACCATCCCGGCCTGGCGGATTGCGGACGGCAGAGCTCTCTCCGCGACATTAGATCGGCTGCAGGCGTAGGCGCCCTTGGCCGTCACGCAGCCAAACATTTGGCGAGCGCAGCCCACAGCGGTTTTCGGTCAAGCCCTGCATCGAGCGGGAGCGGCCGCAACGGTGCTCCGTCCCATCGTTTGTAATATTGGCGGAGCCAGGTGTAGCGGTCGCTCAGGCCCCACGTTGCGATCGAGATCGGCCGTGCAACAGAAAATACAATGTCGAGATACTCGGCGGCATGGCGCGCCACGGCGAGATCGCGTTCCGGCGCGCTGCCACGGATCTTGACGTCGTTGACATCCATCTCGGTGATCAGCAATCGATAGCCGAGCTTGACGACGCTGCGGAGAAACGCCGTCAATTCGCGATGATCCAAAATCTGATGCGCCTCCAGATGCGACTGTAAGGCCAGGCAGTCGATGGGCGTATTCCGGCCCCGCAGCTTTTGCAGCAACGCAAGCAAGGCTTCCCGGCGGCGTTGCGATGTCGTTGTCGCATATTCGATGCCGTACTCGCTCAGGCACAACGGCGCTGCCGGATCGGCTGCACGCGCCAGTCGGAATGCCAGATCGATGTAATCGGCGCCAAGAGAACGAAGCCAGACGGAATTGCGATAGCCGTCGTCGAGGCGCTCTCCCGGCTCGATCGCTTCATTGACGACGTCCCAGGCCCAGATTTTTCCGCGATATCGCGAAACTTGCGTGGTGATATGCCGCTCCAGCGCCGTTTTGGCTTCTTGGCTGGTTGTTATCTGAGCGACCCATGGGGGAATGGCTGCATACCAGACCAGCGTATGCCCGTGGATCAGCATATCGTTACGCGCCGCAAACGCGGCGATGCTGTCACCCTCGGCGAAATTGAACTCTCCGGGTCGCGGCTCGGTGTGGTCCCATTTCAGCGAGGTTTCGGGAACAAAGATGTTGGCCTCGGTGGCGAACTTTTCGAGCAGAATGCGGTCCGGCTGGGCATTTGGCGCAGCTCCGGCGCAGCCGTATTTGATACCGGAGACGCGCGCATGGCTGCGCAGTGGCGGCGCGAGCTCCAGACTAAAGTCGGCCCGCGCCGGCCGAGCGCGCGATGCCGTCAACGAGCCGATCGCCAAACTTGCCAGTCCAAGGGCGGCCGAGCGCCTCGATAGCTGATGTGGACTCGAGCGCATCATTTCATTCCCGCACGAAATCTACAGATACGCATTTTAGACGTGCAGGTGAGGACTCCGCTCGGACGTCGCACGGCGAGTAGCAACAGTGGTTAATTTGAAAGCTTCTGGCTGTTAACGACGTGTCCTGAACACGGATTTGTTAGCTCGCGGCAAGCTGTCTTTTGTTCTATGAACATCGGGCAGGAGCCATCTCCCGCCTTCTCATTTTAATTCTTGGGTCCCGCGCCGTTGAGCGGAGCAGGAAGCTTACTTATCGTTTATGATCAATCCGTACGCCCTGATTTACCTGGTTGCGCATGTCATCCCGGCAATGATCGGGTTCGTTGCGCTGATTCTCTACACGCACCTTTTGTCTGCCGCCGAATACGGCATCTACGTGATTGGCGCGAGCATCGCCGGCATCGTCTCCGCGGTATTTTTCGCCTGGGTTCGCCTCTCGGTCGCGCGCTACCAGGCAAAATCACCGGAGCTTGACCTCCGTCTCGAGGCGATCGTCGCGTATGGCGGCACGGTGCTGGTTATTGCCTGCCTTACGCCTGTGGTTTTGTTCATAATTCGCCCGAATATCGGTTATGGCATCGTGGCAGGGAGTCTCTTGCTGTCGTTGTCCTTCACCGCATTTGAGATCAGTCAGGAGTTCCGCCGGGCACAGCTCAACTCGCTTCGCTATATGACGATTAGCGTCACGCGGGGAATATTGGGACTGGCTTTTGGGTACGCGGCTATCGAGTTCGGCGGCGGCGGTCTCGGCCTGCTTGTTGGGATTGGGGCGAGCTTCCTGGTCGTCAATCTCCTGAGCTTCCAGGGCAAGGCCACGAAGCCGTTTCAATCTCTTTCTGTCAGCTACCTCAAGAGGTTTGTCCGCTACGGATTTCCTTTCCTGCTCGGCGCGGCCGCTTTTGCGCTGCATGGCGCGATTGACCGATTGAGCGTTGCCTACCTGCTGGGTCAAAGCGCTGCCGGCTCTTATGGCCTTGCTGCTGACCTGACCCGTCAGATCGCTACGGTTTTGGCCTCAAGCGCCGCTTCGGCCGTGTTCCCAATCGCGTTTCGCAACCTCGCCCAGGCCGGTGTGAGCGTTACCCGTGCGCGACTCGCGGAAGGCGCCGAGCTTTTGCTGGCATTGATCGTGCCGGTCTCGGTCTGGATTGCGATTTCCGCCGATGCGGTCGCTGGCACCTTGCTGGGAAGCGAATTTCAGACCAGTGTTGCAGCGCTTCTGCCGCTGCTCGTCCTCGGCCGGATGTGCGGCGCCGTCAATCAGTACTATTTGCACGTGAGTTTTCAACTAGCCGAAAAGCCGATGCTTCAAGTCGTGCACGATAGCGTGATCCTGGTTGTGAATATTGCTCTGCTCTTTCCATTGACGTTTGCGTTCGGATTGCCCGGTACCGCTGCGGCGGTGCTGATCGCCGAAGCGATTGGCATCCTGATCGGGATCGGCCTGTCGCGGCGGGCTTTCAAGTTGCCGTTCAATGCGGGGGGCATGGCGCGGGTCTTGGCGTCGACGCTTGCTGTGGCGGTAGTGACTTACGCAGTCAAAACCGTGTCCGCCGGCCACGGATTTTCGGCGCTTCTCAGCTTAGGCGCTGCCGGATTCGTTGCTTATGCGGGCGCGGCGATGCTGTTCGACGTTGCCGGTATCCGGACGATGGTTGCTTCGTTTCTGAGGCTGCGCAGGCTGGCGGCGGGTTAAGAGCGCGATCGATCAACAGCAGCCGAGTTTATGAACCGGCACGGCGGCCGGCCGGGCGTCCGATTTGCTGCTGCAGCGCACGAAAGAACAGATAAGCCAGGCGCGGCCGCAGGATGCTATCGGGATAGCGAAGCGCGCCAACGATCAAACAGGCCCAAAATTCGATCATCCGGCCGTGAACACAAGCGTTGCGGGCTCCGGTCCAGAAGGCATCGATCTGAGCAAGCCGCCGTCTGCGTTTGAGCTCGCCAGGCGTAAAGCGCTGCCGGATCGCCGGGTTCGAGTAGACGGCTTCGATAGCCTTGAAATTCGGACGGAGCGGCGAATTCTTCAGCCGAAAATTCGCGCTGCTGAAGTGCTGACGATAGAGCAGCACGACGTCGTCTCGCATGGCTGCGAAATCACCCTGCACCGCGAGCCGGCACCAGAACTCCCAGTCCTCGCCCCATTTGAGCGTCGAATTGAAACCGCGAACCGATCGCGCCGTATCGGTCCTGATGCAGATCGCGCCGCAAACAATAAAATTCTTCGAGATCAGATAACGGAGCGTATCGTGGGAGGGAAAAAGCTTCCACGCAAGATCAGCACGCTCCGTCAATTCAGCGCCATCCTGCCTTATTCTGATGTGATGAGCGAAGCAGGCAACATGCCGTGGGTTCTCGTCCAGCACTGTGACCATTCGGTGCAGCGCATCGGGCAACAGGATGTCGTCGGCGTCGAGAAAGAACACATAAGGCGCGCCGGCCACGGCCAGACCCGCGTTTCGCGCGGCGCTCACGCCGCCATTTGCCTGACGAAGCACGCTAACGCGGTTGTCGGAATAGGTCTCCAGAATTTCCGGCGTGCGGTCAGTCGAACCGTCGTCGACAACAATCACCTCAATGTCCGTCAGACTCTGCGCCAGCACACTGTCCAGCGTCTCCTGAAGGAAGGTCGCCGCATTATATGCGGCGATAACGACTGTGACTTTGGCTGGCATCGGTCTATCCAAATTTCACTTGAGGTTTTGCCGTCACCGGCACAGGGTTATTCGGCAGCACATTTGCGGCTGGCAGCGTAGGCGCCATCGGTTTCACCGCTAATGAGCCGCAGCCCCTCGGCGATAGTCGCCAGCGTGCAACCGGCCGCCTTTGCAGAGTTGACAGCCAATTCGAGCAGGTCTGGCGACACGCCAAATCTGGTCGGCTTGTCCGACACATCGTGGCTGTAAAAAATCAGCCACGCACCGCTGCGAACCGTCTCGGCGATCAGTTCAGCAACTTTTTGTCGGTCCAACGACGCGTTCTCCAGCGGCCAGGCGTTGAGTGCGCCGAGGTCGGCGACCGCGGTATTAAGGCCGGCGTGGGAGGAGCGGCAGGAATCAAAGCGCGTTTCCACGTATCGTTTGGTCCGAACCGACAAATCGCCGTACGGATAGGCAAAATTTCGCACCACGATATCGCGGCTGATTGTTTTCAGAACGGACTGGTTTTGATTAAGCTCCGAATCAAGCTCGGCGAAGCTCATGTAGCGCACGGCCGGATGCGAAAAGGTATGGCATCCGATCTCGTGTCCGTTCGTCCATATGGTCCGCAGCTCATCGATTGTCGCGCGGAGCGGCCCGCCGGCGTTCGCCGAGCCGCAACCACTGCCGGCAACGTAGAAAGTACCGCGGGCGCCATACTGCTCGAGGATACGCGCCCCAACGTCGCAGGCCGAGGCGGGTACATCGTCGAAGGTGAACGTCACCATCGGCTTGCTCTGCCGCATCATCAGCACCTTGCTGCGGCTGCATCGCGCAAGGAACCGCGATGCCATGTTGGTGACTCTGACCGGCAGCCAGCCGGTGTTCGGGTCCTCGGTTCGCAGTGTCAGCATGGCTATCGGTATTCCTCGTAGAGAATACCGAACTCCGCGGCGATGCGGCCGGCGCCGCGCGCTGCCAGGGTCAAACTGCGCATGACGGCGCTGCGGCCGCCGAACGCGGTGATGGGCAGGATCAGAACAGCAGAACCGATCAGGCCGAGAGCTTTGCACCAGCGGCGCACAGTACCGCCTACACTGCCCGCGAACCTGCGTTCGACACGGGTGGCGCCGGTGCCCTTGCGGAATCGTCGGCGAAGAACATAACCGACGCTGGTCCGCGACAATGGCATCGTCTCGAGCACGTGCGCGTCGTCGGCCCAGGCAAAGCTTCGGCCATCTCTGCGGCAGCGATAGAAAAACTCTTCGTCGCTTCCCCCGGTGAAGGCGTAATCGTGCTTAAATGGCTCATCGAGGTATTGTTCAAGCGTAGACCGCCGGATCAGCATACTTCCAGTGCCGTAGATCATCGAGACCGGCCCGGTCGCAAACCGGGTCGGCGCATAGACGCCGCTCTTCGCCAGCCAGTGATCCGGCGCATCGAAAACCGGAAACACCGGGCCGCCGACGATCTCCACATCGTAGTGCAACGCCACCCTGACCATTTCGGTAAGCCAGTCCGGATCGGGGTACTCGTCGTCGTCGAGAACGGCGACGTAGTCGGGCGCCGGCACCGCGCGGCAGGCGGTCATGAAAGCGCGGTTATACGCATAGGTATGACCGCGGCGGGGCTCGACGATGCCGGTTAGAGGGAAGCGAAACGCTCGCGAAACGTCTTCCACAACGGCCGCACCGGCGCGCGCCGCCGGATCGTTATCGACCACGATGATCTCGAGGCGGCCGGCGTAGTTCAGCTGCTCGACATGGATTAGCAATTTGCGCAGCCCGTCAGGGCGGCGAAAGGTCGGCACGCACAAACACACGCTGGGTAATGAGCGTCCGGTCATCGGCAAATCGCGCTCCGGATCATCGGCTCACTCTTCGATCATCAAGTTCGGGGGTCCGGCAGGCGTGCACTTCTGGAACGCACATCTAGGCGCCAAGCCAGGACAAACAAAGTTAAACCAGCCGTTAGGCTTAAGACGGGGGACGAGCTGGCCGGCGGCTGACCGATGGCTAGCGTTAACTAAGGTGCGCCGCTCACGGCGTGACGCGCGTGACCGAGGTAAGGCGCAAGCCGAACGCTGCCATGAAGAGAAAGAGCCCGAGCGTGCTTTCTTCAATCAGCATGCTCTCAAAGCAGGAGCCGAACGCTGCGAACATGCAGACCCGCAAGAACAGCATCCTCAGCGGTGCTGCGCTCAGCTCGTCGGCCGATCGGTAAAAGTCGACGAGCGGAAGCACGACCAGCCAGAGAGTGGCCAGGATCGACCCAGGAATGCCCACGGTCAACGCCAGGTTGAGATAAGCGTTGTGTGCGTGTGCGGCGGTGTTGGCCCAGATCGAAGTGCCGCCCATCCCGTAGACGACTTGTGGGGTGCCCCAAAACGCCGCAAAGCCGTATCCGGTGATCGGACGCTGCGCCACGCGATCCAGCGCAAACTGCCAGATGTCGGTTCGACCCGTGAACGATGAATCCGTCAACACCATGTCGAGGAGATCGCGGACCGGTTCGAAATAAATCGATCCAATCGACAAGACATTGAACGCGATCACGACCGAAAGGGCCAGAGCAATTCCGATGCTCGGTCTGCGAATGCGGGTGAGAAGGACCGAGACGATTAGTGTAATTGGCAGCATGGCGATCGATGTCTTGGACTTGGTGAACAAAAGAAATACCAAAGCCAGCGCGATGATCAGTCCACCCAGCCGAACACTGCGCACCCGCGCGATGAACAGTCCGAGGAAAATGAACACGACCATCGCTGCGCTCGCTTCGTTCTTGTGCGAGAACACACCGCGCCAGTCTCCGGCAAGTTCCGGCTCCATGAAGTCGGTGGTCTGGTGGATCGCCTGCTCAGGCAGCAGAAAGACGCCGAGGTAACACGCGGCCAGTACAATCAGCACCACCACGGCCATGACATCGCTGAAGTGGCGAATGTTCTTGGGCAGCAGCAACGCCATGGCCGCCAAGCCCAGCGTTATCAGAGTAAAAGCAAATCGCCGGGCAGACAGGGACGGTTCCCAGGAGGTGACAACGCACAACGCAAACCACAGCAGCGTTACAATCAAGACCGGTCGTACAAGAAGCAATAGACGGCCTGGATCGTGGTTCAGGCACCACGCCGCCAGCAGCAAGTACAGCAGCGAATAGCCGATTTGGTTGACCAGGTTGCCGGCGTCCGTCACCTCAGGCGCGACAGAGAGGTCTTCAAACGGGCGAAACGAGATCCAAAGCAACAAAAATACGGCAGCAAGGAGCAGGCTGCGGATCAGCGTGCCGGCATCGATCGCCAGGGTGACTGCGCGATTTTCAAGCGGCAGGAGACCGAGCTGTGCCAGGGCTGCCTCGTTCGCGATTATGCGGACCGCAATTTGGCCGGTCTCGACGTGGGGACCGTGTCGGCGCCGGTCAGGATGGCGCCGCGGATTTTTTGCGCGTCGGCGCCAAGCTGCGAGGCGAACTGTTCGATGGTGCTCGTATCCTGTTTGTCGGCCGCTGCGACCAGCAGGATGTGATCGACAAGGTCGGCAAACAGCTGCGTGCCGGGATTGCCGTCGAATCCCACCACGGCCACGATCACCATGTCGAAGCGTTTGGTCTGTCCGAACGCCCATTTGATGTCCGCTTCCGTGATCTGGCGGTCGCGCCTGCTGTCCGGCGAAACAAACGATGCCAGATGGATCGCGGTCTCCCGATCGCGGACGGTGACTTCGCTGAGCATCCGGCTTCCCACAGCAACGTCGATAAGCCCGCCTTCGTTGCTATCTGCATCGAGCGCAGCGAGCGTGCGACGCTTTAGATCTGCGTCGATCAGCAATACCCGCTGCGTCGTGGCGGCGGTTGCGGCAAGCATTAGCGCGACCGCTACCGTGTCATCCTCATCGTCGGCGGCGACGACAAGGATGCTCGGATTGCCTTTGCTCTTTTGGCTGGCAAAAACTGCCTCGAGCACCTGGCCGATCTCCCATGCCAGACGCGAATTCGGGTCTTGTGCGGCGCCAAGCGCAAACGAGGTATCGGTTTGCGGCAACGTCGCAAGGATCGGAATGGAAGATGGAGCCGCGCCCGGCAATACTCCACTGACGGTTCCTGCCAGTCTGCTGAGGAGAGCATCGCTTGCTGCAGCGCGACGCGGAGGAGGCGTCGAATCGTCGCCCGCCGCCCGCAACAGCACAATGCCGGCACCGGAGGCTATTCCAATAAGGAGAGCGCCTACCGCGAGCAGTGTATTTGACGGCGGGAAGCTGCGGCGAGCCGGCGGTTCGGCCGGCGAGATCACGCGGATGTTCTTGGTGTCGACACGCTCCTGCTCGCCCGTCTCGCGCGCCCTGACCAGAAATGACTCATACACCGCGCGGCTCGCGACTACATCGCGCTCGAGCTCGCGCAGTTTCACCATGGCTTCGTTTGTCGTGACGGCGTTGCCCTTGAGCTTTTCCAGGTTGCTGGCCAGTATCGCCTCGTTGGCACGTGCGCTCTCGTACTCGCTGCGCGCGGAAAGTGCGATGCGGTGGACTTCGTTCTCGATCATATGCCGCAGCCGCTCGGCCTGCGCCTGGATTTCGATGACCGCCGGATGCCGTGGCCCGAGCGAGGACATCTGTTCGGCCTCGCGGCGCATGATCTCTGCATATTGCGTGCGCAGTGCAGCGATGGTTTGTGACTGCACTGCTTCGGGGAACGAGCCAATATCGTCTTGGGATACGTGCACGTGCTCGACCTGGTCGAGGCGCGCTTTTGCCGCTGCCGTGCGCGCACGCGCTATTCCCAATTGATTGTTCAATTCGGAGAGCTGCTGTTCGTTGACCAGCTGCCCGCTGGCGCCGAGGATATTATGTTGGGCCTTGTATGTTTCGACCCGATCTTCGGCCTGGCGTACCCGTTCCTTGAGTTCGTTAAGACGTGCCGACAACGATTGCGAGATCTGACGGGCGGCGTCGGATCTCACATCGGTTTGTTCCGCCAGATAGGCTTGCGCAATTGCGTTGGCGATGCGCGCTGCCTTCACCGCATCCCGCGTGGTGACGCTCAAATCTACGACGTACGTGCGCTCGGCTCGCTTCACCCGGACGGCGCGTTTGAGCGCGTTCAGCGCTGCTAGGGAGTCGTCGCCATAGCTGGCGCCGCCGAACCACGATTGCGGCCTGGCAAATTCCGGATCGTGGTCGAGCGATTCGGCCTTGACCACCCGCCGCAGAACGCTGTCCGAGGTCAAGACTCGGACTTGGCTTTCGACTTGCAACACCGCCGCATCGTTGGCCTGATTGGCCGGGGCAAGATCGGTTGCGACCGCGCGCAAATCCGTCGGGTCGATGAGAATCTGCGTTGTCGCCGTGTATCGATGCGGGACGAAAGCGACAAACAGCACTGCTGCGAGTAACGAAATCGCGGTCGTCCAAAGAATCGTCGCCTTGCCGCGCCAGACGATGGACAGACTTCTTTGGAAATCGAATTCGGTGCCGGGAATGACCGCAACCGGCATTTCGGCTGCTCCAACGACACCGGATCGGCTTTGGCGCGGCAGCACCTCGAACATTGCGTGCGTGACTTTCTAACAACCGGCAGCGCTGGTCGCGCTGGCGATTTCCGATCAGCGCCGTCATCAGGCGCAATTAATCCGCCGCACGCGCACTCAAAGGCCGGGTCGCCCGGCATGTCCAGGCAAGACCTTATGGTTAACCAATTGATAAAGGGATTAGTGTTAACGAGACGTATACGCCGTCCCTTGGGCGGCTGGCCGTCGCGCCGTGCGGGCGCGGTTACCGCCGAAGCAGCCGGAACAAAGCGCCGGCGGCAATCGCCAGCACGAGGATCGGGATCCACAGCAAGACCGCGCCGACCACGGTGAGCAGTATCAGCGCCGCAACGACGCCGATCATCAGGATCAACAGCGCCAAGCCAAACGGTCCAATCCGTCCAACATAGATTCGCTCCGTCCCACCCACCCAGGCTGAGCCATCCGGCTGCCAGGTGCGCCGCTGCCAGCCGGACGCGCGGCCAGTTCGGTCGGGGGGAATGATTTCCGGTTCGGCTCGCGGCCGTTCCGGGATATCCGATTCGTTCGTCATGGCCTGGCTGAAGCGTCCTTTACGTACTCCGGTATGTAAGCTCCGGCGAGAGCGTCACAAGCAGTGCGCCGGAGGTATCTTCATGACGCAACGCATTCCGCGTGGTAGCGTTTTACTATGACAACGGCCGGTTTCGATGTGGCTCGACACTTTGTTTTTGGCGTCGCCGTCATGGCGGGCCTTTCTGGCAGTGCTCTCGCGCAGGACAAGCCGGCAATGAGCGAGGCCGCCAACGCCATGATCGGCGCGTGGGAATTCTCCAACGCCGATCGCGACAAAATCTGCCGCTTTAATTTCCGGTCTGAGACTGTAACCAGGGGCTTCAAGCTCGACATCGACAGGAACTGCGCAAGCATTTTTCCGACGACCAAAGATATCGTCGGCTGGACAGTCGACAATTTCGGCGGCCTTCACCTACTCGACGCCGGCGGCAACGCCGTGATTGACCTCAGTGAAGCCGAGGTCGGCCTGTACGATGGTTTTGAGCCGGAACAGGGTCGCTATATCTTGCAAAGTGCGGCGGCTGTACCGGTTCGCTCCGCCGAGGAATTGATCGGCGATTGGGCAATCGCGCGTGGCACGGGCAAGCCGCTTTGCATACTGACGCTTGCGAACAATCCGGCCGGCACCGACGCTCTGATGCTCAAGGTGAAACCCGGCTGCGATACCATGGTTACGCGTTTTGCGCCGAATTCCTGGCGCATGGAGCAGAGCGAGCTGGTTTTGCTTTCTGCACGCGGACGGACCTGGCGCTTCGAAGAGAACGACGCCAATACCTGGCAGCGTGTGCCGGAAAGCTCAGACCCGGTTCTGCTGGTCCGTCAGTAATTGCGATTACGATATTCTAAGGGGAAAAGCATGGGTAATGTTGCTGCGGAATTCAGCACCAAACAAGTTGGATACCTTCCGGCAATATTGGGGTTCGACTGGATTGATGTACGGCACGGCTTTGCTCGCGGCCGGTTCGATGTCGCCAAGCAACACCTCGCTCCAAACGGATATCTTCACGCGGCGACGGTGGTTGCCCTGGCGGATACCGCTTGCGGCTACGGATGCCTGACGTCGCTTCCGGACAGCGCCGCCGGTTTCACCACCATCGAACTGAAAGCCAATTTTCTCGGCACCGCACTCGAAGGCGGGGTTATCTGCGAAGCGCGGCTGCTGCACGGTGGACGTACCACTCAGGTCTGGGACGCTGAGGTAAAAAGCGAGACCAGCGGCAAAACGATCGCGCTGTTTCGCTGCACGCAAATTCTTCTCTCCAAAACGCGGGGCAACCAGTAAAGCGGGGTAAACGGAGTCATCGCGTGAGCGTAAAATCCCCGCCAGGCGGAGGCTTTGCGGTCAGCGCGCCGCTGGTCATTATCGGCGCCGGCGCAGCGGGCCTTTGTGCGGCGCTGGCGGCGCACGAAGCCGGTGTGGAAACTGTTGTTCTCGAGCGCGATTCCATGCCGCGCGGCTCTACGGCGTTGTCAGCCGGGCTCATTCCCGCCGCTGGGACGCGGTTTCAGAAGTTGCTCGGGATCGCCGACAGTCCTGCGTTGTTTGCCACCGATCTCAAGCGCAAAGCCCATGACGAAGCCGATCCGGCGATCGTTGACCTGATCGCCCGTGAGGCGGGACCGACAATCGAATGGCTGACGGATCGCTACGGCTTGCCGTTCTCCGTGGTGCATGATTTTGATTACCCCGGACATTCGGTGCGGCGCATGCATGGTTTGCCTACCCGTTCAGGCGCGGAGTTGATCGACCGGCTGCGGCAGGCGGCCGAGGAGGCTGCAATTCCCATCATCGTGGACGCGATTGCGACGGCGCTCTATGCCGGCGCCGAACGCTTCGTCCGCGGGGTGGAAATTACCCGTCCGGATGGCGGCCGCGATTGGTTGGGCTGCCGGGCGCTGGTGCTCGCTTGCAACGGCTATGGCGGCGCTCCCGATCTCGTTGCCCGATATATTCCTGAGATGAATGGCGCGCTTTATTTCGGCCATCCCGGCAATCGCGGCGATGCAGTTCTATGGGGGCAAGCCCTCGGCGCAAAACTTCTCCATATGTCCGGCTATCAAGGACACGGTTCCGTCGCCCACCCGCACGGCATCCTCGTCACCTGGGCTGCGATCATGGAGGGCGGATTTCAGGTGAACGAAAGCGGCGTGCGGTTCTCCGACGAAAGCCTCGGCTATTCGGAACAGGCCGCCGTCGTTCTCGCGCAGCCGGGTGGCGTAGCCTTCGACATATTCGATGAACGCATTGCCGCAATCGCACGGCAGTTCGAGGATTTTCGGCAAGCCGAGGCGTCAGGCGCGGTCATCGAAGCGCCGACTATTGAACAGCTGGCGAAGCGGCTGAACCTGCCGGCGTCGGCGCTTGCTCAAAGCTTCGCCGAAGTTGAGCAGGCAAAGCACGCGGGGGCGCGCGACCGTTTTGGCCGATCCTTCGCTGGCGTGGCGCCGTTGTCACCGCCGTTCAAGGCCGTCAAAGTTACCGGCACCCTGTTTCATACCCAGGGCGGTGTTGCGGTCGACGAGCAGGCGCGCGTGATGAGCGCTCAAGGTCTGCAATTGCCGAATCTGTTCGCCGCCGGCGGTGCCGCTGCTGGCATTTCCGGTTCGCGCGCAAGCGGCTATCTGTCAGGTAACGGTTTGCTGACCGCGACGGTGCTTGGCCGCATCGGCGGACTAAGTGCGGCGGCGCTTGTTAAGAGCTTTGACGCTCCCTGACGCGCAATTTGCCGACAGTCAATTCGTCGACCTCCAGCGAGCCAAACCGCGCCTTCCTGATGGCCAGCCGCCCAACCGCAATTTGACCGATTGCGAGCGCGCCAATCGCCACGGCACCGACTGCCATAGCACCGACTGCGAGCGCCAATAGCCTGCTCGGCGGGAGGGTACTGGGCCGTCTTGTGATGTCGCGCGCCATTGCCGCTCTCCCGGTTTGCTAAATCAGTTTCAGCCCCTTGAGGCTGGCGTGGCCTTCCTTACCGACGATGATGTGGTCGTGCACCGAGATGCCGAGCGGGCTTGCCACCGCGATGATTTGTTGCGTCATCTGGATGTCGGCGCGCGATGGCGTCGGATCGCCGGAGGGGTGGTTGTGGACGAGAATGATCGCGGTCGCTGACAATTCCAGCGCCCGCTTGACGACTTCACGCGGATAGACCGGCGTGTGGTCGACCGTCCCGACCTGCTGCAACTCGTCGACAATGAGCTGGTTGCGCTTATCGAGAAACAGCACGCGGAACTGCTCGCGGTCGGCAAACGCCTGCGCGGTGCGGCAATAGTCCAGCACTGCCGACCAGGACGAGAGCACCGGCCGTTTTTTTACTTCGCCACGGACGAGCCGGCTTGCCGCTGCCTGCACCAGCTTAAGTTCGGTGATCGCCGCGTCGCCCAGCCCCTTCACGCTGGTGAGCCGCGCGACCGGCGCTGAGATCACCTCCGCGAACGAGCCGAAGGTCGAGATCAGCTGTTTGGCGAGCGGTTTGACGTCGCGTCGAGGCAGCGCGCGAAACAGCACCAATTCGAGCAGCTCGTAGTCGGATAGCGCCTCGGCGCCGGCTTCGCGAAACCGGTCACGCAGCCGTTCGCGATGGCCGTAATAATGCGGCGGCGCCTCGGCGAGACCGTGTTCGCTTGCGTGCTTTTTTTCCAGCATGGAAATCCGGACGCAACTCCAAGGTCGCGGTGAACCTTCAACCCGGCGGCTCCCAAGGATGACCGGATTGCATGATTTTGCAATCGGATTGCGAAGCCCTACTTTTGACGATGCTCCGCGAGGAAGGTTCAATGGCGCGGAGAGGCAAGGGAAGAACGCCATGCAAAAGGCCGGCAGCTATGCCTACCTTCCGCTGGAACGGGTCGTGTTTGGCCGTCCGGCCGCCGAAGCGGTGGTCGAGGAGGTGACGCGCGTAGGCGCGACACGTGCATTCATCGTTGCTTCAAAGAGCCTGGCGCGGAATACGCCCGTCATCCGAACCATCGCCGACGCGCTAGGCGCAAGCTATGTCGGATTGTTTGATGGCTGCGTGCAGCACAGTCCGCGCAAAAGTGTTATCGAAGCGGCGCGCGCCGTCCGGGCCGCCAAGCCCGACCTTATCCTGACCGTTGGCGGCGGGACCGCACTCGATACTGTCAAGGTCTTGCAGATTTGTCTTGCCCATGACGTCGACAGCACCGAAGCGCTCGACAGCCTGTACGTTTCGGTCGGGCCCGACGGCAAGCGGGTCGTGCCGCACATCAAGCCCTCTCCCGTGCGCCAGGTTGCCGTGCCGACGACGCTCTCTGGCGCTGAGTTCTCAAACCTTGCCGGAGTGACTGACGAACGTATCCGTCAGAAGCATTCATTCATCGGTCCCGACGTCGGCGCGCGTGCCGTGATCCTCGACTCCGAGGTGACGGTGCACACGCCGGAATGGCTATGGCTCTCGACCGGCGTGCGCGGCGTCGATCATGCGGTGGAAACGCTCTGCTCGATCGATGCGCATCCCTATTGCGACGGTCTCGCGCTGCACGCGTTGCGGCTATTTGCGGAGGCGCTACCGCACCCGGACGATCTCACCGCGCGGCTGACGTGCCAGGAGGCATCGTGGCTGGCCGCCTCCTCGATCGCACGGATCAATTACGGCGCGAGCCACGGCATCGGCCACGCTCTCGGGGCATTCGCCGACGTGCCGCATGGCCACACTTCTTGTGTCATGCTGCCGCACGTAATGCGTTATAACGAACGCGCGACGGCAGCGAAGCAGCGGTTGATCGCCGAAGCGATGGGTCGCCCCGGTGTTGCGGGAGCCGACGCAATTGCCGACCTGATCGCGGCGCTCAAGCAGCCGACGACGCTGCGTGCCGTCGGCGTCAAGCGCGAGCAATTGTCAAAGATCGCCGAAGCGGCGATGAACAATATCTGGGTGCGCAACAACCCGCAGCCGATCCGCTCGCCGGACGACGTGATGCAGATACTCGAAGCCGCGTGGTGAACGGCGCAGAATACCGGCGGCGTCTATCGGTCCGGCCGCCAGTCTTCGACCGGCGTAAGCGGGTGAAGCTTGAAATAGATCCTCGCGGCGTCGATGAAAGCGGCGACGTTGGCCGAAGCGATCCGGCGCGGCGGATAAATTGCATTGACCGGTAATTGCGGCGGCGCAAATTTTTGCAAGAGCAGAGTCAGCCTGCCCGCGAGTACAGAAGTTCTCACCTGGTACGATAGTGCGCGTGTAATCCCAGCACCGTCCTCCGCCGCAGCAATCGCGGCGTCGGCGCTGTTTACGGTCAAACGCGGTTCCACGCGTACGAACTCTCTGCTCGGACTGAATCGCCATTCGTCGGTCGCGCCAACGCCCTCGAAAGCGATAATATCGTGGCCGGTGAGTTCTTTGGGCGATCTCGGGATGCCGCGCTCTTTGAGATAGGCGGGGCTGCCGACGACGGCTCGGCTGACGGCGCCGAGTTTGACTGCAATCAAGCTGCTGTCTGCCGGCTCGCCAATGCGTATGGCGACATCGACACCTTCATCCACAAGTTGGGCATTGCGATCCGAGAGGCTTAATTGAATGGACAGCGCCCGGTGCATCTGCAAAACGCGGTTGATCACGGGCAGTACGTGCAACCGCCCAAACAGGATGGGAGCGGCGATTTTCAAAAGGCCGCGAGGCTCAGCATTTTCGCCGCGAGCCTGTCGCTCGGCGTCATCGATGTCCGCCAAAATCTGCCGGCAGTTTTCCAGGTAAACCTTGCCGCGCTCGGTCAGACGGAGTGATCGCGTCGTCCGGATCAGCAGCGTGAGGCCGATTTGATCTTCGAGGCGGGCGATCGAACGCGTAACGACCGAGGGCGAAAGCCGCAATCGCCGCGCCGCTTCGGCGAAACTCCCGAGATGAGCGACGGTAGTGAACGTCCGCATAGCTTCGAGGCGGTCCATTCTATTATTGCTGAACCAGCAATAATGTCTTGTCAATGCCACCGATTATCGCTTGCGTCGAATGATCATATAAACACTCGAGCAGGCGGGGAGATCGACAGTGAATTACAAGTTTCTCGACATAGCCTCGACGCCAAGCGTGCGCGCGGCTCAGGTTGCCAATGGCAGCCGTGAAATGTGGGAGCAGTTCAAAGGTCACCGTACCTTCGACCGGTTCACTGACGACGAGGTTGCATTCATCACCGCGCGCGACAGCTTCTATATGGCGACAGTGTCGGAATCTGGCTGGCCCTACATCCAGCACCGCGGCGGCCCTCCCGGCTTCCTCAAGGTCCTCGACGAAAAGACCCTCGGCTTTGCCGATTTTCGCGGCAACTTGCAATACATCAGCGTCGGCAACGTCGCCGCGGACGATCGCGCCGCGCTAATCCTCGTCGACTATCCAAGTCGCGCGCGGTTGAAAATTCTGGCGCATGTGGAGGTCCGTGACATCGCAGGCGATACTGAGCTGGAGGGGCGGCTCACCCTGCCCGTTTATAAGGGAAAGCCGGAACGGGTGTTTCTGTTGCACCTTGAAACGTTCGATTGGAACTGCCCACAACACATCACGCCGCGATTCACGTTGGCCGAGATCGACGCTGCCGTATCGCCCCTACGGACCCGTATTGCTGAGCTTGAGGCCGAGAATCAGGCGCTGCGCGCACAAAAGAACGCTCACGCCCGATAAGGCGGCTTCGTGTAACCCTTCGGCGACAGCGTAAACACCTCAACGCCGGCGTCAGTCACACCGACCGAGTGCTCGAATTGCGCTGACAGCGAGCGATCCCGGGTCACTGCGGTCCAGCCATCCGAAAGCACCTTCACGTGCGGCCGGCCGAGATTGATCATCGGCTCGACGGTAAAGAACATGCCGGGCTTGAGCACAATACCTTCGCCGGGCCGGCCAACGTGCACGATGTTGGGCTCGTCATGGAACAGCCGCCCCAGACCATGGCCGCAGAAATCGCGTACCACGCTCATGTGCTGGGCCTCGACAAAAGTCTGGATGGCATAGCCGATGTCGCCGGTCGTGGCGCCCGGCTTGATCACGGCAATGCCGCGCATCATCGCTTCGTAGGTCACTTCGATCAGCCGCTCGGCCCGGCGCGGGATTTCGCCGATGGCGTACATCCGGCTCGAATCGCCGTGCCAGCCGCCGAGTATGAGCGTCACGTCGACATTGACGATGTCGCCTTCTCGGAGCGGCTTTTCCGAAGGTATGCCGTGGCAGACCACGTGATTGACCGACGTGCAGGTTGATTTTCGGTAACCGCGATACATCAGCGTCGCGGGCGCGGCGCCGTGATCCATGCCGAATTCGTAGACCAGCTGATCGATGTGCTCGGTGGTAACGCCCGGCCTGATTTCATCGGCCAGCATGTCCAGGCATTCGGCCGCGAGCCGGCCCGCTTTTCGCATGCCTTCGAAGGCCGCGGGGCCGTGGATCTTGATCTGTCCGGTTTTACGCAACGGCGCGACGGCCGAGTCGACATAGGTCATGGCGGTGGAGCTTCATGCGGCGGTGAAAGGCGGCCAAAAGCCGCCGAACGACCGGAAATGTAAGCATGCACGCGCCCAACGCAAGCAACTTGCGTCCGCCGGCTGACGGCCGTTTAGCTCTCCTCGATCGGAACTGGCGCCACGATTTCTATCCCGTCGAGGCCGATCTTGCAGCGCCAGGCCAGCATCTCGACGCCTCGTGCGCGTGCCTGGTCGAAGGCGGCCGCATAGACCGGGTCGATGTCGCTCGCGACGGCAAAGCGGTCGGCCGAGGCAATCTGAATGACGAAAAGCAGAACCGCACGCGCTCCGGTTCGCCGCACGGCAGCCAGCTCGCGGAGATGCTTGGCGCCGCGTTCGGTCACGCTATCCGGGAATTCGGCCAGTCCACGCCTGCGCATAAGATGGACGTTCTTGATTTCCAGATAGCAAGGCTTCCGCGCCGGGTCTTCGAGCAGAAAATCGATGCGCGACGCCTCGCCGTATTTCACTTCCCGGCGGACCGTCGGATAGTTTCGCAGTTCCGGGATCAGCCCGGCTTCAAGCGCTTCCGCGACCAGCTGGTGGGGGTGGCCGGTGTTTACGCCGACGAGCTCCAGACCGTTGCCGAGATCTGTCTCCACTAGCTCCCACGACAGCGGAAGCTTGCGCAGCGGATTGCCGGAATCAGACAGCCATACCCGCGACAGTGGCCGGTTAAGGCCGGTCATCGCTCCAGGATTAGCAACGTGCACGGTGATCACTTCGCCGGATTCAAGCACCACGTCGGCGAGAAAGCGTTTGTAGCGCCGGGCAAGCGTTGCCGGAATCAGAGTCGAGACGAACCGCATGGCGCACTTAAGCCGCCGAATCGCCCGCGGGGGAAGAGCCTTGGATCGAACTTTAAGCTGCGATCCGTCCGCCCAACTCGTCGTCGATGTGGGCGCGAATGATTTCGTCAAATGATGACTCGGCCTGGAAGCCGAGCGTGAGGGCGCGCTGTGTGTCGAACCGGCTTGGCCATCCGGCGACGATGCGAATGACCAGCGGATCAGACACGTGGCGGATGCGGGAGGCGACCTTGTCGCCGGCAACCCGGCGCAAGGCGGCGATCTGTTCGGCCACGGTGCAGCAAAAGCCGGGCATGGTAAGATTGACGCGCTGCCCGAGCGCTTTGCTGTCGAGACCAGCTGCGTGGATCAAAAAGCCAACTGCGGCGCGCGGGCTGGCGTGCCAGCTGCGTACGTCTTCGTCGACCGGCAGGTTGGCGTCCTCGCCATTGAGCGGTTCGCGGATGATTGACGAAAAGAAACCCGAGGCAGCCTTATTGGGCTTGCCGGGCCGCACGACGATATTCGGTAGCCGTACGCCGACGCCGTCGAGGAAACCGCGGCGGGTGTAATCGGCGAGCATCTGCTCGACCATCACTTTCTGCGCCCCATATGACGTGAGCGGCGTCAGTGCAAAATCGTCGGGGATCACTTCCGGGAACGGCGCACCAAACACGGCGATCGACGAGGAGAACACCAGCCGCGGCCGATAATCGTCGCCGGAGGCGCGGATTGCTTCAAGGAGCGCACGCGAGCCGTCGAAGTTCACGTGCATGCCCTTCTCGAAATCAAGCTCGGCCTCACCCGATACGATCGCAGCGAGGTGGAAGACCACGTCCGGCCGGCCGGCGACTGCCGAACGTGCGGCGACCGCATCCGCAATATCGGCCCCGATTGTTGCTACCCGCCCGGTGAATTTCTCGGGCGGCTGCGGTGCGTTCACGTCGACGAGGGTGAGCTTCTCGATCTGCTGATTGTTGAACACGCCGGTAGCGACCAGGCGTGCCGTCAGCTTGCGCCCGATCATCCCTGCCGCGCCGGTGATGAGGATATGCATTGCTTTGTGCTGCGACGACTAAAGCGCCATGCCGCCATCGACCAGATGCGCTTGACCGGTAATGTAGCTCGCCTCATCGCTGGCGAGAAAGAGGGCAAGCCACGCGACCTCTTCGGGCGTGCCCAGCCGGCCCATCGGCTGCCGCGCCACGAAATCCTGGCGCACGGTGTCGAGCGGCTTTCCAGTCTCCTGGGAAACCGCGGTAATGCGTTCGCCGAGCGAGGGTGACTCGATCGTGCCCGGACAAACGGCGTTGCAGCGAATGCCCTGCTTTATGAAATCGGCGGCGACGGCTTTGGTAAGGCCGATCACCGCGGCTTTGGTTGTGCCGTAGACGTAGCGGTTGGGAACACCGCGGATCGAGGAAACCGCGGAAGCGATATTGACGATTGAGCCCGATTTTTTCTCCAGCATGCCGGGCAAGAATGTCTTGATCATCCGGTGCATCGATTTGACGTTGAGGTCGAAGGAGAAATCCCAATCCTTGTCAGCGCAGTCGAACACGGTGCCCTGATGCACGTAGCCGGCGCAATTGACCAAAATATCGAGCGCGCCAAAGTCACCGGAAACCTCGCGGGCGAATGCCTCGATGTCGGCCTGCGAGAGGACGTCGAGCTTATGCAGCTTGCCTTTCAGACCTGAAAGCTTGGCGGCGTCGAGGTCGGTCGCGATCAATTTCGCACCTTCGGCCGCAAACCTCTCTGCGATCGCGCGGCCAATACCCTGGCCTGCGGCAGTGACCAGAGCGACCTTGCCTTGCAGTCTGTTGCTCATGATTGCGTCTCACGTTCTGCATCTTTGATGCCGCAGTCGTAGTAGCGTTTGCGGGATCAACGCATCGAAGGGCCTTGTGTTCAAACTATCTGAGGTTCGACCCGGTCGCGGCACGCCGGTCATGATAGTTTCTGGCGATCCTTGCTGAAAAACCGGTTCAGCTCGGCGTTGGTCACAAGCCCCGCAAAGCCGTCGAACTTGCCGTCGTTGGCGATCTCGGTCGCGGTGCGGATGAAGGCGTGCATCGCTGCGCGCGCCAGCGAGCCGCCGACGCTGATCCGGCGCACGCCCATCGCCGCAAGATCGCTGACCGTGAAGCCGAATGCACCGCCGCCGAGGAAATTCACCGGCCTCGGCGCCACCGCCTTCACGACGGCTTCGATCTGTTCGCGCGTCTTGATTCCCGGCGCGTAAAGGCAATCGGCGCCGGCTGCGGCATAGGCCTTGAGGCGCCGAATAGCGTCGTCAAGGTCAGGCACGCCGCGGATGAAATTCTCAGCACGCGCGGTGAATACGACGTCGCCGCCGGCGCGATCGACGGCGGCCCGCGCGGCTTTGACGCGCGCCAACGACAAGTCGAAGTCATAAAGCGGCGTGTCGGTCTTGGGTGAATCTTCGATCGACAGCCCTGCTACGCCCGTTGCGATGCAGCGCGCCACGCTGTCGGCCACACCATCCGGATCGTCGGCGAAGCCGTTTTCGAAGTCCGCATTGAGCGGCACGTCGGTCGCTTCGACCAGCTCGCGGTAGTGCGCGAGCACCGCGTCGCGGCTCTGCGCCCCGTCGGGGTAACCCAGCGAATGGGCATGACCGGCGCTCGTTGTTGCCAGCGCTTTAAACCCCAGGCCTTGCAGATACCGGGCGGTGCCGACGTTCCACGGATTGGGAATGACAAAGCAGCCGGCTTCGTGCAGCCGGCGAAACGCTTTGCGCTTGTCGGCAACGGTAGGGCGGGAACTGCTCATGTTGCACCCGGCATTTGCAAAAAGATGGAAGTCAGTGGTTATTTCGCGGCACGAATGTCTGCGCCACACGCTGAAATTTTACGGCCGGTTCGAGCACCATACCCTCGGCCAGCTGGTCGACCATTTCGCGTTGGATTGCCTGCCACGGCGTCTGGCTTGGCGGACAGTGATAGCCGCCGTTTTTCTCCAGCGCCGCGTAACGTTCCGCCAGTTCCTCGGCCGAAATCATCACATCGGCGGTGCCTTTCTTGAGATCGATGCGTACCCTGTCGCCGGTCTTAAGCAGCGCCAGGCTGCCGCCGTCCGCCGCCTCGGGTGAGGCATTGAGGATCGACGGTGAACCCGAAGTGCCGGACTGCCGCCCGTCGCCGAGACATGGCAGCGAAGTCACGCCGCGTTTGAGCAACGCGGCCGGCGGCTGCATGTTCACGACTTCGGCCGAACCCGGATAGCCGATCGGGCCGGCGCCGCGCATGAACAAAATGCTGTGTTCGTTGATGCCGAGCGCGGGGTCCTCGATGCGGCGGTGGTAGTCCTCGGGCCCATCGAACACTACCGCCGGACCTTCGAAGGCACCCGGGTCCTTCGGATCGCTGAGATAGCGCTCGCGAAATTCATCCGAGATCACGCTTGTCTTCATGATCGCGGAATCGAACAAATTACCATGCAGTACCCGGAAGCCGGCTTCCGCCTTTAACGGTTGGTGGTATGGCCGGATGACGACGGGATTGCTCGCCTTCGCCCGGGCAACGTTGTCGGCAATGGTCTTGCCGTTGATCGTCAATGCGTCGCCGTGAAGCCGGCCGGCGTCCAGGAGTTCATGCATGACCGCCGGCAGCCCGCCGGCACGATAATATTCCTCGCCGAGATATTCTCCCGCCGGCTGCATGTTGACGAGGAGCGGCACGTCGAAGCCGATCTTTTCCCAGTCCCCGATCGAGAGCGGAACGCCGATGTGCCGCGCGATGGCGTTGAGATGGATCGGCGCATTGGTCGAGCCGCCGATCGCCGAGCAGGCGACAATGGCATTCTCGAACGCGGCGCGGGTGAGGATGTCCGAGGGCTTGAGGTCCTCGTGCACGATCTCCACCGCGCGCACGCCGGTGGCGTAGGCCATCTGTCCGCGCTCGCGATACGGCGCCGGAATCGCAGCGCAGCCGGGCAGTGACATGCCGAGTGCTTCCGCCATGGCGTTCATGGTCGAGGCCGTCCCCATCGTATTGCAGTGGCCAATGGAAGGCGCGGAGGAGGCGACGAATTCAATAAATTCCTGGTAGGTGATTTTGCCGGCGGCGACCTCCTCGCGCGCTTTCCAGACCGCTGTGCCGGACCCTGCGAGTTCGCCCTTGTAGTAGCCGTCGAGCATCGGCCCGCCGGAGAGCACGATCGCCGGTGTGTTGACAGTCGCAGCGGCCATCAAGCAGGCCGGCGTCGTCTTGTCGCAACCCGTCATCAGCACAACGCCGTCGAGCGGATAGCCAAACAGCACTTCGACGAGACCGAGATAGGCCAGGTTGCGATCGAGCGCCGCGGTCGGCCGCTTGCCGGTTTCCTGGATCGGGTGGGTCGGAAATTCCAGCGGGATGCCGCCTGCATCACGGATGCCGGCGCGCACACGATGCGCCAGATCGAGATGGTGACGATTGCAGGGACTGAGGTCGGAGCCCGACTGCGCGATGCCGATAATTGGCCGGCCCGATGTCAGTTCGGCAAGTGTCAGGCCGAAATTGAGATAGCGCTCAAGATAGATTGCGGTCATACCCGGGTCGTCGGGATTGTCGAACCACAATTGCGAGCGCAGCCGCCGCCGCTGCGAACCGTTGGAACCGTTACTCTTCGCCATCGCCGTCTCCGGATGGTCTCACCCGAAATTCATCAATAGTCCGATTTGCCACTGGCGCGAACCCGCCACACAGCAATACAGCCCCTAAAAGTACGATGATCATATTGCAGCGCAGCATTGCAAAGGTGTTTGCGTTTTTCACGTAATTTGGGTTCAAGTTCCAGCCATGTTGAAAACCGTATCCGCATTCGATCGTATCGGGGAAGAGAATGCTTTCGCCGTGCTGGCGCGTGCGACGCAGCTTGCGTCACAAGGCCGCGACGTCATCAATCTCGGTATCGGTCAGCCCGATTTCCGCACGCCGGATTTCATCGTCGAGGCTGCAGTCAAGGCGCTGCGCGACGGTCAGCACGGCTACACGCCGGCAGTCGGCATTTTACCGTTGCGCGAAGCGGTCGCCGCCGATCTGCACAAAAGGTTCAAGGTCACTGTATCGCCCGATACGGTGATGATCTTTCCCGGCGGCAAGCCGACCATGTTCATGTCGATCTTGATGTTCGGCGAGCCGGGCGCCGACATCCTTTATCCCGACCCGGGCTTTCCGATCTATCGTTCGATGATCGAGTTCACCGGCGCGCGGCCGGTGCCGGTGCCAATCCGCGAGGAAAACAATTTCGCGTTCTCCGCCGAGGAAACGCTCGGCCTGATCACACCGCAGACGCGGCTTCTCATTCTCAACTCGCCGGCCAATCCCACCGGCGGCGTGACGCCGAAGGCGGAAGTCGACAAGCTCGTCGCTGGACTGGAGCGTTATCCCGATGTCGCGGTGATGTCGGACGAAATCTACGACCACATGCTCTACGATGGCGAGACCCATGTCTGCCTGCTGCACTATCCATCAATCCGCGACCGGCTCATCCTGCTCAACGGCTGGTCCAAGACCTACGCCATGACCGGTTGGCGGCTCGGCTACGCGGTTTGGCCGGGCAAGCTGTACGACTACGCACGCAAGCTCGCAGTCAATTTGCATTCCTGCGTCAACGCAGCGACGCAATATGCCGGGCTTGCCGCGCTGACCGGTCCGCAGGACGAGGTGACAAAAATGGTCGCCGAGTTCGACAAGCGGCGAAAGGTCGTGGTCGACGGCCTCAATCGCCTGCCGGGAATATCGTGCGCGATACCGAAGGGCGCGTTCTACGCGTTCCCCAATATTAAGGGCACCGGCTGGAAGGCGAAGCCGTTGGCGAATGCGCTCCTGGAAGATGCGGGCGTCGCGCTGATCGGCGGGCCAGACTTCGGGGTGCTTGGCGAAGGTTACGTGCGACTGTCTTACGCCAATTCGACCGAAAATATCTTGCGGGCACTCGATCGCATGGCTGAGTTTTTGCGAACCCGCAAAGCAGCTTGATCCTAGCCCCGCTGCGTCAGCTGGAAACCGGCGACGACAATCACCAGTCCGACCAGTTGCGAAGCGCTCGGGACGATGCCGAGCGCAACGAACCCGATCAACAGCACGAACGGCGAGACGAGCGAGGGAAACAGCGCTGCACGGGAGACTCCGAGCAATACTACGGCGCGCGTGAACAGATAAGTAGCCGCCGGTCCAGTGAGGGTGCCCTGGACCACGGCCTGGAACAAATTCTCCCAAAAGCCGGCTGCGACCATATTGTCGAAGCTGAAGAACAGCATCGGCAAGCCGACCAGCGACAAGATGCTGGTGACGGTGACGGCCTGCATAGCCGCGACCCGCCACCGCCGCACCAACATGCCGAAGACGGCAAAGAAACAGCCGGCAGCAACAAACAGGAGATCGCCGCCGACGCCGTGCGCACCTATCGTTCGGAACGCTTCAGCGCCGATCACTGCCAAGCCAAGAACAATGACGAGCGCACCAACGACCCGTCGCGCTGGCAACGGCTCCTTCAATACGAAGCGAGCCAGGATCATGCCGCCCAGCGCCGCACAGGACGGCTGGATAATGCCGCCATGGCCCAGCGGAACAAACAAATAACCGAGATAGCTGAGAAGCGCGAGCGGCAGCCCGCCAAACGCGGCGAGCGTGAATCCACGCCTCCATCCTATGCCGCCGAGATCGCGTAAGCCGCTGGCGGCAAGGAAAGGCAGCAGCGCCAATCCGGGCCAAACATAACGGTGCAGCGCCAGGACGAAGGGCGACATTCCGACGTCGATGCCATGCCGGGCGGCAACAAAACCCAGCGCCCAGCACAACGCGGCGCCCGCACCGCAAGCCACACCCAGCGCCTTTGCATGTTTTACCGGCGGTGAAGCAAGTTCCATTCAGGCGCGGCGCCGACAAGTGTCGGCGGCCGCCCTACTGTGTTCGACAATTTTGCGCCAAAAATCGTTCGTCATTGACAATCCGCATTCACGACTAACTCAACATAATCTGTTGTTGTCGCGTGCGACAGTGTGCGAATTGTCATGGCAGGCTTCGCCAGGCGCGAAGCTCATTCCGGCCCGTAAGCGTCGGCGTCGTTGAGAAGCTCAAGACCGCCGATGGCCACTACGCTACCAGCCTCGAGCCGCACTACCTTGGTCGCGATCCGCCGGAGCTCCGCCGCGGTGTGGCTGACATAAACCATGGGCACGCCGGAATCGTCGCGCAGCCGCATAAGGTAAGGAAGGATTTCGCGTTTGTGCCTTGAGTCGAGCGAGGCCAACGGTTCGTCGAGCAAGAGCAGTCGTGGGCGCATCAGCAGCGCGCGGCCGATAGCGACGCGTTGGCGCTCGCCACCGGACAGCAGGCGCGGCCGCCTATCAAGCAAGCTACCGATATCGAGCAAAGCAACGACGCGCTCAAATTGGGCCGCATCATGGGGATGGCCGCTCATGCGCCGTCCGTAGTCGAGGTTTTGACGCACGCTCAAGTGCGGAAACAGCCGGCCTTCCTGGAACACATAGCCGATTCCACGCCGATGTGGCGGTACGTTGATCCCGGCAGCGTTATCAAACAGCACCACATCGCCAAACCTGATGGTGCCGCGATCGGGCGTCAGCAGTCCGGCGATCATGTTGACGATTGTAGTTTTGCCCGAGCCCGATGGTCCGAACAAGGCTGTGACGCCGGCCGCGGCTTCGAAGCGCGCGGCCAGCACGAAAGTGCCGAGGCGCTTCTCGACGTCCACGGCCAGCACGATCATTCCCCCCGGAAACGCATGCCGGCACGGCGCGCGAACCATTCCGAGGCGATGAGCGCGGCAAATGCGATCACGATCGCGATCAGCACCAGGCGCGCCGCCGCCGCATCGCCGTCGGGGACTTGCAGGAGGGTGTAGATCGCCGCGGAAATCGTTTGTGTCTCGCCCGGAATGTTGGAGACAAACGTGATCGTCGCGCCGAACTCTCCCAACGCTCGGGCGAAGCACAGGACCACACCGGCGATCACGCCCGGCAAAGCCAGTGGCAATGTAACCGTTAGGAACACCAAGGCTCGGTTGGCGCCGAGCGTTGCGGCAGCGTCTTCGAGACGGCGGTCGATCGCCTCTAACGCCAGCCTGATCGGGCGGACCATCAGCGGAAAGCCCATGACGCCGCAGGAAAGTGCCGCGCCGGTCCACCGGAACGAGAACACGATGCCGAAATAGTCGGCGAGGAACGCGCCAATCGGTCCTCGGCGGCCGAAAGATATCAGCAACAGATAGCCGGTAACGACCGGCGGCAACACCAGCGGCAAGTAGACGATCCCGTCGAGCACCGTCTTGCCCCAGAATTCCTTGCGCGCAAGGACCCAGCCAATCGCAATGCCGAACGGCAGCGCACAAGCGGTGGCGACAATCGCGATTCGCAGCGACAGTTCGATCGCGGTCCATTCGGCGGGGGAGAGGCCAAGCACGATGGCTTCTTACCTGATCGGCTGGTTTTCGGTTGAGACCGGTGCGAAATGAACCGTCACGATGCCGGCTTTACCAAAAAACTGAAACCGTAGCGCTCGAAAATCGACTTCGCCGTTTGCGTGCGCAGGAACGCCGGGTATGTCGCCGCATCGGGTTTCGCGATCATCGTCAGCGCCACGGGATAAATGATCGGGGGGTGAGAATCTTCAGGAAATACACCGACGATTTTTACGCCACGCTCGATCTTGGCATCGGTCTCATAGACGATGCCAAGCAGCGCTTCGCCACGCGCAACCAAAACCAGCGCCGCGCGGACATTTTCCGCCATCGCCAGTTTCGGCTCTACAGTCGTCCAGACGCCGAGCTTCTGCAACGCCGCCTTGGCATAAAGCCCGGCGGGCACCGCACGAACGTCGCCAACCGCAATACGCCCGCTGCCCGCCAGCGCGGCGAGATCGAATCCCGGACCAATGTTCACGTTGTCGATCTTTGAATCTTTGGGCGCGATCAGCACCAGCCGATTGCCGAGCAGATTAAAGCGCGAGTCATCCTTTATGAGCTTCTTCTTTGAGCCGTAGTCCATCCAATCGACGTCGGCGGAAAGAAATACGTCGGCCGGGGCACCCTGCTCGATCTGTTTCATCAATGCCGAACTGGCGGCATAGCTGGCGATGACCTTTATGCCGTCTTTCGCAGTGAATGCCACGTCGACCTCGTCGAGGGCATTCTTCATCGAGGCGGCGGCAAAAACGACGATCGATTTTTGCTGCGACACTGCAGGGAGGGCGGCCGCGGCGATCGCAATGGCTGCGGTGAAGGTCGCGAGAATAAGCTTTTTCATGAGCACAACGGTTCTCCGGCGTGTTCGGTCTTTCACGGGTCAAACCAATGACCGCGCGAACACAAGATCGATACGACCGCCTTAAGGGAACCGTCGTTCCAGGCTCGCACGGTACGCGCCCAGCGCACCGTCCGTCGCCCCTGGAGGATAGGCGTTCGCTCAAGCGCGAACAAGCTGTAGCTACGCCACACGGCAATGGATGCCGTGCTATGATTTCAGCAAGATTTGAGGGAGGGACGAATGCAGGACCTGTGGATCGGCATTTTGGGGACTGCCGGCACCATTTTGTCGACCTTCTCGCTGATGCCTCAGGTCCTGCGGACCTGGCGGACGCGCTCCGCCAATGACATTTCAGCGGCCTGGCTCGTCGCGGCGATGGTATCGATGGCGGTCTGGGTCGGGTATGGCAGCTTGATCAATGCGCCGGCGCTGGTACTGGTCAACGTTCTCTGTTTCGTTCAATGCGCCTACATTCTGTTCATCAAGTTGCGTAGCGAGCGGAGGCTGATCGCCAGGCGTTCCTGATACCGCGGCGATTGCGTGGAGCGTGATATGGCCGAGGCAAAACCAATCGACGGCGAGTACGACTATATCATTGTCGGCGCCGGGTCGGCGGGTTGCCTGCTGGCTAATAGGCTCTCGGCCGACGCGGATCGTCGCGTGCTCGTGCTCGAAGCCGGCGGCCGCGATAACTGGATTTGGTTTCATATCCCGGTCGGTTATTTGTTCGCGATCGGCAATCCGCGTTCGGATTGGTGCTTCAAGACCGAACCGGAGGAAGGCCTTAATGGCCGCAGCCTCAGCTATCCGCGTGGCAAGGTGATCGGCGGTTCGTCCGCCATCAACGCCATGGTCTACATGCGCGGACAGGCCGCCGATTACGATCATTGGCGACAGCTCGGACTGAGCGGCTGGGGCTGGGACGACGTGCTGCCCTACTTCAAGCGGCACGAAAATCATTTTCTCGGCGAAAGCGACTTGCACGGAATCGGCGGCGAATTGCATGTTCAGGAGCCGCGCGTGCGCTGGGATCTGCTTGATGCGTTCCGCGCCGCTGCCGAACAGGCCAACATCAGGTCCGTCCCGGACTTCAACACCGGCGACAACGAAGGCATTTGTGCCTTTCATGTGAACCAAAAGCGCGGCCGGCGCTGGTCGGCGGCGACGGCCTTCCTCAAGCCGGTGCTCAACCGGCCCAATCTGCGGCTGGAGACCGGCTGTCTGGTTGAAGGCGTTGTGTTCGACGGTAAGCGGGCCGTCGGCGTGCGTTGGCGACAAAGTAACGAAAGCCGCATGGCGCATTGCCGCGGCGAAGTGATCCTGGCGGCCGGTTCGATCGGCTCGACGCAAATCATGCTGTTGTCCGGCGTCGGGCCGGCGCAGCATCTGGCCGAGCACGGCATGTCGATTGTGGCAGACAGGCCGGGCGTCGGTGCGAACCTGCAGGATCATCTGCAACTTCGCCTCATCTACAAAGTCGATGGCATCCGCACTCTCAACGAACGCTATCATGCGCCGCTGGGCCTTGCCGGCATGCTCGCCGAATATGTCTTGTTCCGCCGCGGGCCGCTGACCATGGCGCCGTCGCAGCTTGGGCTGTTCACCCGTTCCGACCCTGACCAGGCGCGCGCCAATCTTCAGTATCACATCCAGCCGCTGTCGCTGGATCGCTTCGGCGAACCGTTGCACACCTTCCCGGCTTTCACGGCAAGCGTCGCCAATCTCCAGCCGACCAGCCGTGGACACATCCGATTGCGCTCGCGCGATCCGGCCGATCCGCCGGCCATCAAGCCCAATTATTTGTCCACCCATCAAGACCAACGCATCGCGGCACATTCCATACGCGTGACGCGCCGCATCGTGGCGCAGCCGGCGCTGGCGCCTTACCATCCGGCCGAATATCTCCCCGGCACGGCCTTTCGCGACGACGATGAACAGGCCTTGGCGAAGGCTGCGGGCGATATCGGCACCACCATCTTTCATCCGGTCGGCACCGCGAAGATGGGACTTGCGAGCGATCCGATGATGGTTGTGGACGGCGATCTGCGCGTCGCCGGAGTTGAGCGGCTTCGGGTCGTCGATGCCTCCGTCATGCCAACCATCACCTCCGGCAACACCAACGCCCCGACCATGATGATCGCCGAAAAGGGCGCTGAAGCGATCCGCGCGGCCGCCAAGGGGTTGCACGGATGAACGTTGCTTTGCGCGCGAAGGCGATTCTTGCGGAACCTTCTGCCATATGGACGCGCGTCGAGAACGAGCCTGGTGATGCAGCTTATTTGCTGGCGAGCTATGTCGCGATTCTCGCGCTGGTCCCGGCCATCTTCGGCTTCGTCGGCGGCTGTATTGTCGGAGCCGTCGTGCCCGGCGTCGGCCTAGTCCGAGTGCCGATCCTGGACGGCTTGTTCGGCGCGGTGTTTGGCTACGTAGTGACGTGCGCTACCGTGCTCGCGCTTGGCCTCATGATATCTCTGTTGGCGCCGGCGTTCGGTGGCCGCAGGAGTTTTGACAATGCGTTCAAGCTCGCAGTGTATTCCTATACGCCGGTATGGCTTGCCGGAATTTTCCTGCTGGCGCCGGGCCTCCGCTTTCTCGAACTAACAGGCTTCTACGGCGCCTATATTTTGTGGACCGGGGTGCCGCGGCTGATCAAATTACCTGATCGCAAAGTCCCGGGTTTTACTGCGCTGATCGTCGCCAGCGCCAGCGTGCTCACCCTTATGGGCGGCACGTCACAACGCACGCTGTTCGGTCCAGCGCCGTTTTAGCTCGAGGCCGAGCGGCGCCCGTGCTCAAGGTGCCATCAGAACCTGACGACATGCCGCCGGCAGGCTCGCCATCGTCATCAGGTGCTTTGCTCCGCCGGACAAATTCGGATGCAGGTTCGCTTCCAGGAACCAGTGATCGAGCTCGTGCCCGCAGCCGTCCTCCGAACCCGGTGGAGGTTGCGGCTCACATCCTTTGCTGTCGGGAGGGCAGTAGATGCGGACGTGGAAATGATAATCGTGCCCCCACCACGGCCGCACCTTGGCGAGCCAGCCGCGATCCGAACCGGCCTCGCGGCACAGCGCCTTCTTGATCGCCGCATTGACGAAGATGCGCTCCACATCGGGATCTTCGGCCGCGGTGCGAATGAGTTCGGTGCGCGAGTGCGTCCACACCTTGGGATCGACGTCGAGGCGATTTTCCGCGACCATGTCGGTTGCTGACATGAACTCGCGCTCTTCGTTCGAAAGCTTGCGGTCAGGCATCGGCGTCAACCAGATATCGGCGTCGAGGCCGATCTGATGGCTGGCGTGGCCGGTGAGCATCGGTCCGCCGCGCGGCTGCGATAGATCACCGACCAGCAAGCCGTTCCACCCGACCTTTTTTGCGTT
>Ga0335085_10001986_pt1 | contig 39960 bp, 33 predicted proteins | sample Lox_Sample_45_FD_206712 | JGI IMG/M metagenome (GOLD analysis project Ga0335085, IMG submission 206712) | Soil microbial communities from Loxahatchee National Wildlife Refuge, Florida, United States - Lox_Sample_4.5 | ecosystem: Environmental > Terrestrial > Soil > Wetlands | place: USA...
CCGGGCTCGGCTTCTTCGACAGCGGCGAGATGGCGACCCACTCGATCACGATCCTGCACGACTTCACGCAGGGGAGCGGCCCGCACAGCGGCTACCTCAGGTACGTCTTCGAGGACGGCTCCACACTCTCGCTCTCGTTCCACGGCAAGAGCACGACTGCGCCGGGCCAAACCACGACCGCGATCGAAGGCAGCTTCTCTTTCACCGGGGGCACCGGACGTTTTTCAGGCGTCACGGGCAACGGCCAATACCAAGGCAGGCGCCTGATCCCGCTGGCGGGCGGCGGCGAGGTCTACCTCGATTTCACCGCCGCCTACTCGACCTAGCGACCGCGCCGCGATCCCCCAACCTTGGGGTCAGGCCTGTATATTTGTATATCCCCGGTCGCCACACCTGAGCATAGCGGTCGCATCATCTACCTAGCGACCCGCGAGTCGCCCCGCTCTGTGGTGGACTCGCTCCGACTCTTGCGATTATGCAATTATGCAGGCCTGACCCCGCCATGTGATCACGGAAAGGGAAGAGCTCGCTTCAGCGAGGTTGCGCGCGAGCGCGCTCGATCGCGGTGACGATCAATCCCTTGGCCTCGTCCGCGTCGCCCCAGCCGATTACCTTCACCCACTTGTTGGCTTCGAGGTCCTTGTAGTGCTCGAAGAAGTGCTCGATCTGTTTGAGCGTGATCTCCGGCAGGTCGGTGTAGCTCACCACCTTCTCGTAGCGCCGCGTGAGCCGCGGCACGGGCACCGCGATGATCTTCTCGTCGCCGCCGGCCTCGTCTTGCATCTTCAGCACGCCGACGGGTCGCACGGCGATCACCGCGCCCGGTAGGATTCCGCGCTGGTTGGCGATCAGGACGTCGCACGGGTCGCCGTCCTCCGATAGCGTGTGCGGGATGAACCCATAGTTGCCGGGATAGCGCATGGCGGTGTAGAGAAAGCGGTCGACCACCAGCGTGCCCGCCGCCTTGTCCATTTCGTACTTGATCGGCTCGCCACCGACCGGGACTTCCACGACCACGTTCACCTCTTCGGGTGGGCTCCGGCCGATCGAGATGGCGTCGAGGCGCACGACGTGCTCCTGAAGGGTTGTGTGATGATTGACCGAGCGAACCGTACCACGCCCGCCGATCGGGCTCAAGAAGAGACCTGCGCGTGGTCCGTGCACAGTCGGGAGTTGATCCAATCAGCAACGCGCCGGTACCTTCCCCCGTTTGCCGCCGGCCCGAGGTCGCGATGCCGTCTGCGCCGCCGCTTCAGCCGTGATCGATGTCAACCATGCGATAGTGGGGGCACGCCTGTACACTTGTATGTCTTCGGCCGCAGCGCAGGCGCGTGGAGTTCAGATCATCGGCTCGGCGATCCAGAACTGGCCTGTCCTTTCGCGGTATCTCGCCAATCCCGCCGTTTATACACTTATGCAGGCCTGACCCCAAAAGAAGTGAGAAGTCAGCCGATGCGCCAGCCGTGCGCTCCCGCAACCGCGCCAGCGATGGTGATCAGGCTTGCGGCGAGAAGAAGCCAATGCAGCCGCTGGATCAGCGTGAAGGTCTTCTCGGGATTGCGTTGCGCCGATGCACGGAACCAGCGATGCAGCCAAATCGGCTCGAGCACGAACAGCATCAACGTGAAAATCCCCCACACCAGCACCATGGCGTGCATCCACCAGTATGCAGGCTGCGTGAAGCGATCCCAGGCGTCCAACGCGTAGGCGAGATAGAACCCTGACAGTCCGGTGATCGACGTGGTCCAGCGCGCCTGCCTGGCGAAGCCGGCCTCGATCTGCTCGAAGAACTCAACGCGCTCCGCGGCCGACTTCAGACGCCGGGTCGTCGGCAGCAGCACCGTGGTGACCATGGCCACCCCGCCGATCCACACCACCACGCCGAGCACGTGCAGCACACGCGCGACAAACGCATCGATGACCATCGCTCACGCCCCTTCGCCGCTCGCGCAACACGCAGAGGCGCGCGCTCAGTCGCCCTGCGCCAGCTTGCGCATCAGATAATCGCGGAGCACCACGGCCTGGTTGCGCTGCGCGTCCTTGGCGCCGAACAGCAGCGTCACCCCGCCCGTCTCGGCTGCAGCGAGGATGGGCCGCCAGGCTGCGGGATTGGCGTCCAACTCGGCCTCGTACCGCCGTCGGAACGCCTCCCAACGAGCGGGATCATGCCCGAACCATTTGCGCAGCGCATCGCTGGGCGCGACGTCTTTGAGCCATACGGTCGAACCCAAGGCTTCCTTTCTGATCCCGCGCGGCCAGACGCGGTCGACGAGAAAGCAGGTTCCCAATTTCGGCACCGATGCGCCATATGCGCGGGCGACACCGATCCGCCTGGCCGGAGATGGGAGATCACCGTGCGGTCGAGGTGCATGGCTGTACCGGCCGGATGACGCACCCACAGGACCGGTCGAGCGGCGCATGAGAGGACCTCCTTTCGAAGCGATGTCATCTGCGATGACCCACCCGCCGGCGGGTTGGTTCCCCGGCGCTTTGAACCACGAGTCGCCCCGCGAGCACGCTGCCGACTCGAAACGGCCCGCGCCCGCAGACTGATCGGCTGGACGCATCACACACGCGCGCCTCGGTGTCACGCACTTCGGCTCTGCGCCGGGAAGAAAGCATCCGCGAAGCATGCGTCCTCGCGCAGCCCCTGAGCGACAAACGCAGGCCGCGCCGTCTCCACCATCCGGACCGAGCCGCACGCGTAGATCTCGCAACCGGACAGATCCGGGAAATCCTGCAGGATCGCCTCGTGCACGAGCCCGATCCGCCCGTCCCATCGGTCGCTCGGCTGCGGCTCGGACAACACCGGCACAAAGGTGAAGTTGGGATGTTCCCGCGCCCAGCGCTGCGGGAGCTCAGCCATGTAGAGATCCTCGCGCCTTCGCACACCCCAGTACAGCATCATCCTGCGTTTCAGCCCGGCGTTGAATGCGTGCTCGAGCAGGCTTTTGACCGGCGCGAAGCCCGTGGCGCCGGCCACGAAGAGGATGGGCCGGTCGCCCTCGCGCAGCTCGAATCGCCCGAACGGGCCTTCGATGCGCAGTCGCTCGCCTTCCTTCATCTGCGTGAACACGCGCGGGGTAAATCGCCCGCCGGGGATCAGCCGCACGTGCATCTCGATCTCGTCGGTGTCACCCGGTGCAGTGGCAAAGGAGAACGCACGCCGCGCCCCGTCCTCCAGCACAACGTTGAAATACTGGCCCGCGAGGAAGTCCAAGCGGCTGCCCTCCGGCAGCTTCAAGCGCAGGATCATCACGTCCTCGGCAGCTTTCTGCATGCGCGCGACGACCACATCGAGCGTCTTCACGGCGAGCTCCGCTGCAGCCGCGCCCGTCTCGTACTCGAGTTCCAGGTCTGAGATCGGCGTCGCGCAGCAGAACAGAATCTTCCCGAGGGTGCGTTCGTCGTCGGTAAGCACGCTCTTCTGATACGCGCCGTGCTCGACCTGGCCGTACAGCACCATGCCCTTGCACATGCCGCATCCGCCGTTGCGGCACTCGTAAGGCATGGTGAGCCCGGCCCGCAAGCCCGCTTCCAGCACGGTCTCTCCCGGACGCGCGCGGATCTCATGGTTGCCCGGATGCACAGTCAGGCGAAACCCTTCCGCTGCGGCGCGCTTCGGCGGCAGCCACGGCAACAGGGCGAGCAGCAGCGTGGCCGACCCGAGCAGCAGCCATGCCCCGCCTGCCGACCACGCGTACATCAATGGCAGCACCCCGAGGTAGAACCAGTCGAGGCGCAGCACTTGCGGCGCCGATGTGAGGTCCGCCGGCCTGTCGCTCGCGATGGGATACGCAAGCCCCAGGACGATCAGGGTCGCGATGAGCGCAGCCGCGATGGGGCGCGGCGGATTCGTGGAGGCTTTCGGCACGCGCTGGATGTGCACCCACATGAGCAGGAGCAACACCAGCGGAATGCCGATGTGCATGAAGGAAAGCAGCGAGAACAGCCGATCGTTCACGCTGGAGGCGTAGATGAAGTTACGAACCAATGCACCGTGGAAGATGGGCAGCCAGTCGAGCAGTTCCGCGATCGCCACGGTGACGACCTGCGCCAGCCGATCCCATGGCAGCATGAAGCCGTTGATGCCCGATGCATAGACGAGCCACGTGAGCGCGATGCCCGTGACCCACGAAAACCAGCGGAAGCCGCGATGGCGATCGAAGCAGAAATGGCGCAGCAGATGCAGCGCCATCGTCAACACCATGGCGTCGGCGGCATAGCGATGCAGGCTGCGCACGATGCCGCCGAGCCACCATTGAGCCGTCAACCGGTCGACCGACGCGTACGCCTGGGTCACACCCGTTTTGAAGAAGGCGTACAGATACAGCCCGGTGGCGGCGACGATCCAGAACAGGAGGAATGTGATCTCGCCCAGATGGTAGAGCGGGTTGAGCCGATCGCCGAACGCGGCGTTGAACGCCGCCTCCACCCGCAGGAATACCCATCGCCCCGCACGCTGGAGTTGTCCGACCACCGCCGATCGTCCTCTTGCCTCAGCGCCAGTCGCGCGGACCTGCTGTCCCGGCGGCCGGCGCTGCAGGACGTCGCGATCCCGCTGCCACCCAAAGCCGAGCCGCGCTCGGATGCAGGAGCGCGCGGATGGCCATGCCCTCGCGATCAAGTCGCAGCGCGAGACCGCTCGCACTCTGCGCCGTGCAGGGACAAACCAGCGACGACGGACCGGCGCGCTGAACTCTCATCGTGAGGCCTCCGAACAGACAACTCGTCGGCCACTCTAGGCGAGGCTGGGTGCGCGATCCTTCGCCTGAGTTAAAGCGGATCCAACTCGAAACCCTGCGCCGGACCCGGGAAACGGGTGCTGGATGAGCGCAAGGGATGCCCGAGCGCAGCATGTGGCCGGGACGCCCAGGTCGATACAATGTTCGGATCCACCCCGCTCACTGCGCATAAGATGATCGTACTCTTCACCGATTTTGGCGCCGACGATCTCTACGTCGCTCAGGTCAAAGCGGCGCTGGCGCAGCAGTCGCCTGCCGGCACGCTCGTCCTCGATTTGCTGCACCGAGTGCCGGCGTTCGACGCGAAGGCCGGCGCCCATCTACTCGCGGCATTGCAGCCGCAATTCCCAGCCGGCGCGGTGTTTCTGGCCGTGGTCGACCCCGGCGTGGGCACCGTGCGCGACGCCGCCGTGCTGCAGGCGGACGGCAAATGGTACGTCGGGCCGGACAATGGGCTGCTGTCGGTGGTCGCCGCGCGCGCAACCGAGTCCCGGACCTGGCGCATCCTCTGGCGACCGCAGGCGCTGTCGGCATCGTTCCACGGGCGCGACCTGTTCGCACCCGTGGCCGCGTGGGTCGCGGCAGGAACCCTCGCAGCGGACAAGATCCAGGAGACTCCGGGATTGACGGTCCAACTTGGGGCCGACGATCTGGCCGAGATCGTCTACATCGACCACTTCGGCAATCTGTTCACCGGCCTGCGCGCGTGCAACGTGCCGCGCAGCGCTACGATCGTCGCGGGCGAGCACCGGCTGCGCTACGCGCGCGTGTTCGCCGAAGCACCGGCTGGCGAGGCTTTCTGGTACGACAACAGCATCGGGCTGATCGAGATCGCGATCGCTGCCGGCAACGCGGCAGCGCGGCTCGGGCTCGAGGTCGGCCACGCGGTTGGTGTAACGGGTTAGCAACCGGCACCAGCGTCGGAGCTGCGGCGCCGAGCCGGTCCGATCAGCGGTGCGTGGGTGGGATCTGGCAGAAGCCCTGCGCGGGCACGTCGAGCGCGCTGTTGAACTTGCTCGACAGGTTCTGGAACGCGATCAGTCCGGTCAGCTCGACGATGGCATCGTCGTTGAAATGCTCTCGGAGCCGGCTCATCAATTCGTCGCCGACGCTCTGCCCGGTGATCGTGACCGCCTCTGTGAATTCGAGGGCGGCCCGCTCCGCCTCATCGAACAGCGGGCTTTCCCGCCACTGGGCCAGGGCTTCCACCTTCGCCATCGATCCCGCTCTCTTGGCCAGCGTCGCCGAGTTCAAGTCCACGCAGAATCGGCACCAGTTGATCTGGGACACCCGCACGGTCACCAGCGAGCGCAGGACAGGATCGAGCGGCGAGCCGCGCCGGTCGAGCATGCCGTATAGGATCGCGACCGACATGAACAGCAGCGGGGATCTGCCCCACAGCAGTCCGGGTTTCAGGACCTGACCGTACTTGCGCTTCTGGTTCCAGAAGAAGGGACGCAGGTACCACGGATATTGCCGGAGAGGCTTCTCGGAAATCCTCATGTTTGGGTCAGCCCCCTATCGGTTCGGGCGGCTCGCTGTCCACCGACGCCGCGGTGCGAGCGATCGGCGCGCGGCTCGAGCACCAGGCCTGGGCCGCTGCCGCGACTTCCGTGGCTGGCCGATCGGGCCGATGCCCCACGAAGCCCTGGCAGTCAGGTGCGCCCGTCCGCCGAATTCCGTTCGTCGACTCCAGTGCAAGTCTAAGACTTCCAGGGGAGGATCGTCTCGCGCTCCAGCCGAGGACCTGCCGGAGTGCATGTCGTCTATCCCAGAAGCGGAGCCGCCGGACCGAACAGGGCCTCGGGGGCACCCGCATGCGGCGCGCATGGATGTCGTCAGCGACGTAAGCCTGGCGACAGGTCGGGCGCACTGCGGGAGAGGGGACAGCATGCATGCCGGCAAGACGTCTCGCCCGGTGCAACACGCCGTTACGAAAAAGGCGCGTCGCTGCAATGCCTGGCTTACACGACTCTGCTGTAATGCGTTGGTCCCGGGATCACCCCATGACCAGGGTAAAACGCGTCCTGCCCTTTGCCCTCGCCGCGCTGGTCGCCGCAATCGGCACGGTGCTGGCGTTGGCGCAACAAGCTCGTCATGGTCGCTCCCGCGACGGCGACGACGGGCCAGTGCCTGTGCTCGCTGCCGAAGCCCGCACGGCCGACGTCCCCCTGTACCTCGAAGGCGTGGGCACGGTGCAAGCCTTCAACACGGTCACCGTGCGCACGCAGGTGGACGGCCAGCTCATCCAAGTTGCCTTCCGCGAGGGGCAGGACGTGAAGAAGGGCGATCTTGTGGCCCAGATCGACCCGGCCACTTACCAGGCACAACTCGAGCAGGCGCAAGCGAAGAAGGCGCTCGATCAGGCACAGCTCGCGAACGCGCGCGTAGACCTCGAGCGCTACGTCTTCCTCGCCGACACGGACGCGGGGCCCAAGCAGCAGGCCGATACCCAGCGTGCTCTGGTGGCGCAGCTCGAGGCACAGGTGAAGCAGGACCAGGCCGCCATCGACAGCGCGCAGGCGCAGCTCGGCTACACCAAGATCGTCTCACCCCTGGACGGGCGCACCGGGATCCGCCAGGTCGACCAGGGCAACATCGTGCACAGCTCCGATACCAACGGCATCGTGGTCATCACGCAACTGCGCCCGATCTCGGTGGTCTTCACTTTGCCGCAGCAAACGCTGAGCCGGCTCGATCGCGCCTCGCCGCGCGCCGCGCTTCCCGTGGAGGCACTCGCGGACGATAACCGCACCGCGCGCGAGCGAGGCACGCTCACCGTGATCGACAACCAGGTGGACCAGACCACCGGCACGATCCGGATCAAGGCGACCTTCCCCAACGCCGATCTGCGGCTGTGGCCGGGCCAGTTCGTGAACGTGCGCCTGCTGGTCGACACGCTGCGCAATGCCGTGGTGGTGCCCGCCGCCGCCGTGCAGCAAGGCCCCAACGGGACCTTCGTCTACGTCATCGGCGACGACGGCAAGACCGCGATGCGTCCGGTCACCGTAGCAGAGCAGGCCGATACCGAAGCGGTCATCGCGCAAGGAGTCAAGCCGGGCGAGCGCGTCGTGACCACTGGATTTGCGCGCCTGTCCGACGGCAAGGCGGTACGGATCGGAGCGCGGGGGGGCCGCTCTCGCGGCGAGGACGCCGAGCGATGAGCGTCTCGGCGCCGTTTATCCGGCGGCCGATCGCCACGACCTTGCTTGCGTTCGCTGCGTTGCTCGCAGGCGCGCTCGGCTACAGCGGCCTGCCCATCTCCGCTCTTCCGCAGGTCGACTTCCCCACGATCCTGGTCACGACACAACTCCCCGGCGCGAGCGCCGACACGACGGAATCGCTGATCACCGCGCCGCTCGAGCGCCAGCTCGGGCAGATCGCGGCGCTGGAGACGATGACCTCGGCGAGCTCGTTCGGGATCAGCCAGATCACGCTGCAGTTCGATCTCGATCGGAACATCGATGCCGCCGCCCAAGACGTTCAGGCGGCGATCAACTCCGCGGCCGCCGCGCTGCCCAAGGGCCTGCCGTATCCGCCGACGTATGCCAAGGTCAATCCCGCGGATGCGCCGATCCTCACGCTGGCACTCATTTCCGAGACCGTGCCGCTGGCGCGCGTCAGCGATCTCGCAGACACGCTGCTGGCGCAGCGGCTGAGCGAGGTGTCGGGAGTCGGGCACGTCGCGGTGGAAGGCGGGATCCGCCCCGCGGTGCGCATCCAGGCGGACGTCACCCGACTGGCTGGCTACGGTCTGGGACTCGAAGACCTGCGCAATGCGATCCTCGGCGCCAACGTCGCCGGGCCGAAAGGATCGCTCAACGGAGCCCAGCAATCGTTCACCATCGCCGCCGACGATCAGCTCGCTAGCGCGGACGCGTACCGCTCGATCATCGTCGCCTATCGCAACAACGCGCCGGTGCGGCTCTCCGATGTGGCCCGGCTCCTCGACGGCATCGAGAACGCGAAGGTCGCGAGTTTCTGGCGCGGCAAGCCGGCCATCCTGATCGACGTGCAACGCCAACCGGGCGCCAACGTCGTCCAAACCGTCGAGCGCGTGCGGCACGAGCTGCCGCGTCTGCAACGCGCGATTCCCGCCGACGTCAAGCTCCTGGTCGTGAACGACCGCACCGGCACCATCCGCGCCTCGGTTCGCGACGTGCAGTTCACGCTCGTGCTGAGCGTCGCACTGGTGGTTGCCGTCGTCCTGGTATTCCTGCGCACGTTCCGCGCCACGATCATCGCAGGCGTGGCGTTGCCGCTGTCGCTGATCGCCACGTTCGGGGCGATGCGCTTGTGCGGCTACAGCCTGGACAACCTGTCGCTGATGGCCTTGACCATCGGCACCGGCTTCGTGGTGGATGACGCGATCGTGATGATCGAGAACATCGTGCGCCACGTCGAAGGCGGCGCGTCCGCTCTCGACGCCGCATTCGCAGGCGCGAAGGAGATCGGGTTCACGGTGATCTCGCTCACGCTGTCGCTTGTCGCGGTCTTCATCCCGCTGCTGTTCATGGGCGGGCTCGTCGGCCGGCTGTTCCGCGAGTTCGCCCTGACGCTGACGATCGCCGTCCTGGTCTCGGCGGCGGTGTCGCTCACGCTTACACCCATGATGTGCGGGCGGCTGCTCCGGCCGGCACACACCGTGACGCCGGGCGGGCTGCGCCGCCTCGTCGAGCGCGCTCTCGACGGCATGCTGCGCGGCTACCGCGACAGCTTGGATTGGGTATTGCGGCGACAGGGCCTCACGCTGCTGGTTTTCGCCGTGACGCTGCTGCTCACGATCGGCCTGTACGTCGCGGTGCCGAAGGGCTTTCTCCCGCTCCAGGACACCGCGCTTGTCATCGCGGTGACCGAAGCCGGCCAGGACGTGTCCTTCGAGCAGTTGCAGAGGCTGCAGGCGGAGGTCGCGGACGCCGTGAGGCGCGATCCGGACGTGACCGGAGTGGCCTCGTTGGTGGGCGCGGGGACCGTGAACGCGACGCCGAATACCGGTCACCTGACGATCACGCTGCGCTCACGCGACGGTCGCACGAGCTCCGCGTCGCAGATCGTCGCGCGGCTACGGCAACGAGTGGATGGCGTAGCCGGCATGAGCGTCTACTTTCAGCCGGTGCAGGATATCCAGATCAGCACGCGCCCGAGCCGGACGCAGTACCAGTACACGCTGGTCGACACGGATGCACGGGAGGTGGCGCAGTGGGCCGAGCGATTGGTGCAGGCGCTGCGCTCGGCTCCGGCGTTGAGAGACGTGGCCTCGGACCTGCAGCAGGGCGGCTTGCGCGCTCTGGTGCAAGTCGACCGGCTGACCGCGGGCCGCTTCGGCGTCTCCGTGCAATCGATCGACGATACGCTGAACGACCTGTTCGGCCAGCGCCAGGTATCGACCATCTACGCGCAAGCCAACCAGTACCGCGTGGTCCTGGAGGCGCAGCCGCAGTTGCAACGCGACTTGTCGGTGCTGGCGAAGCTGTATGTGCCCTCCCAGACCGACGTGCAGGTGCCGCTTGCGTCGCTGACGCGCCTGGTGCACACGACAGCTCCGCTCGCGATCAATCACCAGGAGCAGTTTCCCGCCGTGACGGTGAGCTTCGACCTCGCAGCCGGCGCAGCACTGGGCGACGCGGTGCGATCCATATCCGAAGCCGAACGCTCGATCGGCCTGCCGCCGACGGTCACGGGAAGCTATTCGGGAGATGCCGCCGAGTTCGCACGCTCGCTGGCGGGCGAGCCGTGGCTGATCCTCGCGGCGGCGGTGACGATCTACATCGTGCTCGGCGTGCTCTACGAGAGTTTCGTCCATCCGCTCACGATCCTGTCCACCCTGCCCTCCGCAGGAGTGGGAGCGCTGCTCGCGCTCATGCTGTGCGGTCTGGACTTCTCGGTCGTGGCGCTGATCGGAGTGATCCTGCTCATGGGGATCGTGAAGAAGAACGCGATCATGATGATCGACTTTGCGCTCGAAGCCGAACGCGCGCAGCAGCTTTCCCCGCGCGAATCGATCGTGCAGGCCTGCCTGCTGCGCTTCCGGCCGATCATGATGACCACCGCGGCCGCGCTGCTGGGTGCGGTGCCGCTGGCGCTGGGACACGGCACCGGCTCCGAGCTGCGCGTCCCGCTCGGCATCACCATCATCGGCGGGTTGCTGCTGAGCCAGCTGCTGACCCTCTACACGACGCCCGTCGTCTATTTGTGGATGGAGCGGCTGCGAGCGCGGCTCGGGCCGTCCGGCGCAGGAAGAAGCGAGCGCGGCTCGCTGAAAATCGGCGCGTAGGTATGGATCTGAGCGGCGAGGCCTTCCCCAGCATCTCCGCGCCGTTCATCCGCCGGCCCGTGGCAACGACCTTGCTGGCGCTGAGCCTGATTCTGATCGGCGCCGTCGCCTATCGCTTTCTGCCGGTAGCGAGTCTGCCTCGGGTGGACTTTCCGACCATTCACGTTTCGGCAGGACGTCCCGGCGCCGATCCCGCGACGATGGCCGCAACGGTGGCCGCTCCGCTCGAGCGGCGTCTCGCCGAGATCTCGGGCGTAACCGAGCTCACCTCGGTCAACTCGTTAGGGTCGACCAGCATCTCCGTCCAATTCGACCTCGACCGCGACATCGACGGCGCGGCACGCGACGTGCAGGCCGCGATCAACGCAGCGCTGACCGATCTCCCCGCAGATCTGCCGAGCTCGCCCAATTTCCGCAAGTCCAACCCCGCGGATGCGCCGATCCTGATCCTGGCCCTCACTTCGGACACGCAGCCGCCGCGCGCGCTTTACGACGCGGCCGACACGGTGCTGCTGCAAAGGCTGTCGCAGGTCGAGGGAGTCGCCGAGGTGACGGTCAACGGCGCCGAGCAGCCCGCGGTGCGCGTGCAGGTGGATCCGAGCGCGATCGCCAGCATGGGGATCAGCCTGGACCAGGTCCAGAGCGCGATCGTCAACGCGAACGCCCACAACCCCGTCGGCGCCTTCGACGGACCGCTGCAGGGCGGCGGCATCGCCACCAACGATCAGCTCGATGCACCGGAGCAGTACCGGTCGATCGTGGTCGGCTCCAAGTCCGGCATGGTCGTCACGCTCGGTGCGGTGGCGTCCGTCGCGCCCGGCGTGCGCAACAACCTGATGGCGGGCTGGTACGACAAGCGACCCGCCGTGCTGATGACGATCTACAAGCGCGCCGACGCGAACGTGATCGACACGGTCGACCGGATCCGAGCGCTGTTGCCGACGCTCGCGCGCTGGATCCCCGACGGAATCCGCATCGCAGTGCTGTCGGACCGCACGGTCACGATCCGCGCGAGTGTCGAGCACTTGCAATTCATGCTCGCCGCGAGCATTGCGCTGGTGGTGCTGGTCATGCTGCTGTTCCTTAGGCGGCTCACGCCGACCGTGGCGGCCGGCGTGACCGTTCCGCTCTCGCTGGCTGGCACCGCGGCGGCGATGTGGGCCGCGGGGTTCTCGCTCGACAACCTGTCCCTGATGGCGCTCACGATCAGCGTCGGCTTCGTCGTCGACGACGCGATCGTGATGATCGAGAACGTGTTCCGCAACGTGGAGGCGGGCATGACGCCGCTCCAGGCCACACTCGAGGGCGCCCGCCAGATCGGCTTCACCGTGGTCTCGATCACCGTTTCGCTGATCGCCGCCTTCATCCCGATCCTGTTCATGGGCGGCGTGGTCGGACGCCTGCTCCGGGAGTTCGCGATCACGATGACGTTCGCCATCGCCATCTCCGCCGTCGTGTCGCTGACGGTGACACCGGCGATCTGCGCACGCTTCCCGCGCTCCGCAGGCCGGATCACGGGGGTGGACCGGCTCATGGAACCCCTGCTCACGAAACTCACCGCCGCCTATGCTCGCGGCCTGCGCTGGACGCTGCGCAATCGTCTGCTGATGTTGGCGTTGACCATCGCAACGATCGTCGCGACGGTGGCGTTGTACAGCAGCGCGCCGAAGGGCTTCTTTCCCCAGGACGATACCGGGCTCGCCATGGTCATCACCCAGGCCTCCGCCGATGTGTCGTTCGAAGCGATGCAAGCGCTGCAGCAGAAGGTCGACGATGTCCTCGTCGCCGACCCGGCGGTCGAGGCGATCGGCTCGTTCATCGGAGCTTCCGGCGGAAATGCCGCGGTGAACCAGGGGCGCATCTTCGTCACGCTGAAACCGCTCCAGGAGCGCGACGCGAGCGTGTTTCGAGTCATCGAGCGGCTGCGCCGCAAGCTCTCTCACATCCCGGGGGTGAGCTCGTACCTGACACCGGTCCAGGACCTGCGCGTCGGCGCCCGCTCCAGCAAGTCGCAGTATCAGTTCACGCTCTGGGACTCGGACATCGACGAGTTGCTCCGCTGGACACCGCGCGTGCTGGCGAGCCTGCGTACGCTGCCCGGGCTGGTCGACGTGTCGACCGATCGCGACCAGGGCGGCCTGCAGCTCAACGTGGGGATCGACCGCATCGCCGCGGCACGCCTCGGCGTGCGCGTCCAGGATATCGACGATGCGCTGGGCAACGCGTTCTCGCAGCGCCAGGTCTCCATCATCTACACGCCGCGCAACCAGTACCGCGTCATCCTGGAGGTTGCTCCGCACCTGCAGCGAGACCCGAGTGCGTTGCAGCGGATTTACGTAGCGGGAACGAGTGGCGCCGGCATCCCGCTCGCGGCGGTCACGCGCGTCGATCGCTCGGTGAGCCCGCTGGTCGTCAATCACCAGGGGCAGTTCCCAGCGGTGACGATCACTTACAACCTGACCGAGGGGGTGTCGCTGAGCGACGCCGCGGCGCGCATCGGCAGCGCTGTCGCCGATCTGCACCTCCCCGACACGCTGCACGCGGAGTTCGCAGGCAATGCCCAAGCGTTCTCTCAACTGGCGCGCGACCAGCCGCTGCTCATCGCCGCGGCGCTGGTCACCATCTACATCGTGCTCGGCGTGCTTTACGAGAGCTTGGTGCATCCGCTGACGATCCTCTCGACGCTGCCTTCGGCAGGGATCGGCGCGCTGCTGGCACTGCGCATCGCCGGAATGGACCTCACCATCATCGCGCTGATCGGCATCATTCTGTTGATCGGGATCGTGAAGAAGAATGCGATCATGATGATCGATTTCGCGCTCGAGGCGCAGCGCAAACGGGGACTCGCTCCGCGGGAGGCGATCTACGAAGCCTGCATCGAGCGCTTCCGCCCGATCACGATGACCACGCTGGCGGCACTGCTAGGAGCGGTTCCGCTTGCGATCGCGAGCGGCGCGGGCGCCGAGCTGCGCCGCCCGCTTGGGATCACGATCGTGGGCGGCATGGCGGTTTCGCAGCTGCTTACGATCTACACCACCCCGGTCATCTATCTGCTGCTCGAGCGTTTGACCCGTCGGTTCGAGCCGGCCCGGCCTGCTCGCGCGGCTGACATGTCCGCGCCGGCACAGTGAGCAACGCATGTCGCGCAGTAGAGGTCTAATCCGCTGACGCCTCATGAACCTGATCCGACTCGCCGCCGCTCTGCTCGCACTGCCCACGCTTGGCTTCGCCGCTTCCGGCCCGCGCCATCCGATGCCGATCGCCGAGGTGGTCTCCTTGAGCAGCTCGGGAGCGCCTCCGGAACAGATCATCCAACGCATCCAGGCCTCGGCCACCACCTATGCGTTGCGTGGTTCGGATTTCGCAAAGCTCAAGGCGGCAGGCGTGCCGGACCCGGTGCTGGACTATCTGCAGCAATCCTTCGTCGACCACATCGACCTGCTCACCCGCTACTGGGTGCTGGGCGGCAATCTCGGCGGGTGCGGGTTCTGCTACCCGCAGCCGGTGGACCTGGACACGATGCAGTCAGGCTACGCGCACGTTCGCGCCACACCGCCCACGCGGTATGTCCTGAGCAGGCCGCCCGGCACGCCCGACTGGGTCCCCTACCCGCCCTCCCACCTCGAGGGCGCACCGCTCTCGGTGGATCAGATCGTGGCGATGGCTAACCGCGGAATACCCGAGGGCGAGGTCGTCCGGCGCATCCACAGCGCACGGCTGACCCACGTAGTCGGTATCGGGGGTACGGGCGTGGTGCATACGCACCCGGTTGCCGGACTCGGCGGCGCCGAGCTCGCAGGACTCAAGCAGCGCGGCGTTCCCGAGCCGGCGCTGGACGCACTGCAAGGCCAGTTCCTGGCGCAATTCATCGAAACCGAGCGTCTGCGGTATCAGAGCCGGGGCAAGGGCCCCAAGCGCTGAGGGCCGCGAGCGGCTGTCGAGCTCAATGGCTCGTTCCGCTCGAGCGGGTGATCTTGTTGAAGACGTTGTACTTGCCCACCGGCTTGCTCATCGGGATGCGCTTCACCTGTTCGAGCGTCTGCGCGTCGTATACGATGAGCGCGCCATCCATCTCCCATAGGCTCACCAGCGCGTAGCGCCCGTCACGCGTGAACTCGACGTGCGCCGCACTCTTGCCCGGCTCGGGGCGCAGCGTGCGCACTACCTCCAGCGTGCGTTTGTCGATCACCTGCAGCGCGTCCTTGTCCTTGCTGTTGAGCGCGTCGACCCAGGCATAGGGCGTGTTCTCGTGACTGCGCAGGAAGAAGCCCGGCCCGAGCGTGTCGATCTGCTTGACGGTTTTCCAGGTCTTCAGATCGATCACGGTCACCACTCCCTGCTTGAGATTGGGCGTCGCCATCACGAAGTGTCCATCGCGCTCCCAGCTGATGCCGGACCCGAGATGCGGCAGCCCCGGCAAGTCCACGCTGGCGACCTTGCGGCGAACGTCCAGATTCACCACCTGCCCTTTCCCGCCTTCGCGTGCAGCGCCGATGACGTACGCGTAGCTCGGATCGAAGAAGAAATCGTCCAGATAGTCGTCGAGCCGGGTGCGACGCACGGGAAACGGCCCGGCATCAGCGAGCGCTTCGCCCGTGCGGTAGTCGTGGACCAGCCCCTGGTACACAGGATCATGCGTTTCGGTATAGAAGACTTCCCACAGCTCGGGAACGTCCTTGAGCGCGACGACGAAGCTGCGGCGCGGGCCCGCGTCATACACCGCGGAGACACGCGAGCTCTTTCCGCTTTCGTCACGCACGGGGATCACTTTGAGCGGTGACAAGTCGGCGGCGTCCAACACCACCAGCGTGTGCGGCAGGTAGTTGCCGACCATGACGACGCGGCCGTCGTCCGACACCGCAGCATTGCGCGTGTTGATGCCGGCCCGCACCTCCGCCACCATCGCCAAGTTCCATATGTCGTACTTCGAGATCCAGCCGTCCCGCGATGCGAAGTAGACGTACCTGCCGTCGGGCGAGAACTTCGGCCCGCCGTGCAGTGCGAAGCGTGTGGGGAAGCGCACAAGCGGCTCGAGGCGGTCGCCGTCGAGGATCGTCGCATGATGGTCGCCGGCCTCGACCACGACGAACAGATTGAGCGGATCGGCGTCGAACACGGGCCGGGCTTGGAGCTGCTCGGGACGCCGGAGCTGGACTCGAGAGGCCGCGATCTGCTCCATGTCCCATACGGGAATCTGCGGCAGCGGCGTGTAGATGAACTCGACGAGCTGCTTGATCTGCCCCGGCGAGAGCTCGCCACCGAAGCGCGGCATCTGCGTCGCCAGGCGGCCCTCGGCGATGACCTGCTCGGCCGCTGCACGACGTAGCCGTTCCAGGTTCTCGGGCAGTAGCGCCGGACCCATTGCACCGAGCCGGTCCACACCGTGGCACCCGGCGCAGTGCTCGACGTAGACGGACTGTGGAGAGGGCTCTGCCGCTGCCTTCCCGACCCACGCGAGCAACAAAAGCGTCAGGCTAAGTAGAGTCCAGTTGAGCAGCGTGCGCAGTGGCGCATCTGCCGGTCCGGGTCGATGCGGGTCGCGACCGCTTTCCATGATCACGCCCCCGCCAGTTCCTGAGCGGGCAGCGCCAGGCGCGCACGCGAGCCGCTGACACCGACCTCCCGATCGGACAGGTAACAAGCCGGATCCTCCGCCCAAGGATCGCCCGTGAGCTGCAGCGCCCGAGCGCGCGTGTTTCCGCCGCAGATCTCCAGGTACCGGCATGCGCCGCATCGGCCTTTGACCGGACGCGGCTTCGCGTTCAGTCCCGCCATGAGCGGATCGGAGGTGTCGCGCCAGATCTCCGAGAACGGCCGCTCGCGTACATTCCCCAGGCTGTGATGCCACCAATACGTATCGGGATGCACGTTCCCGACGTTGTCGATGTTGGCGACGTTCACGCCCGAGGCGTTGCCGCCCCACTGTGCCAGCTTGGCGCGCAAATGAGATTCGCTGTGCGGAAACCGCCGCCGGACCCAGTGCAGCAGATGCACGCCGTCCGCGTCGTTGTTGCCGGTGACGTACTCGCGCTCGACGCCGCGCTCGAGGTCGCGCCAGCAGCCGTCGAACAGCAGGTCCATCGCCTGTCGCGTCGTCTGCAGGTGCGCATCCTTGCGGCGGTTGACGTTGCCGCGGCCGGCATAGTTCAAATGGGACATGTAGAACTTGTCGATGCGCTCCTCGTCGAGCAACGCCAGCATGCGCGGCAGCTCCGCAGCATTGGCCTCGGTCAACGTAAAGCGGACGCCGACTTTGATCCCGGCGTCGCGGCATAACCGGATGCCGTTCAGCGCCGCGCGATACGCGCCCTGCTTTCGGCGGAACCGGTCGTGCGTGGACTCCATGCCGTCGAGGCTGATGCCGACGTAATCGAAGCCCGAGCCGGCGATCTTGCCCACATTGTCGCGCCCGATCAGCGTGCCGTTGGTGGAAAGCCCCACGTAGAACCCCATCGACTTCGCGCGCCGCGCCAGATCGAAGACGTCGGTGCGCAACAGTGGTTCGCCCCCGGACAGGATCAACACCGGCACGCCGAACGCCTTGAGATCGTCCATGACCCGGCACGCCTCGTCGGCAGTCAACTCTCCAGGAAAGTCCTTGTCGCAGGAGATCGAGTAGCAGTGCTGGCAGGTGAGGTTGCAGCGGCGCACGAGGTTCCAGATCACGACGGGGCCGGATGGGGCGCGCTTCTCAGCGAGCGGAGTCGGATGACGGATCTCTCTCATGTAGTGCGAGATGCGCAGCATCGGTCGATCCCTTCAAGCCGTCAGGCGAAGCCCCGTCTTCTTCAAGATCCGAGTGCTGTAGAGCACGTCGTGAGCCCGAGACTGCGAGCCGAGCAGAGCTCCGATGGTGGACACCTTCTCCGCCACCTCGGCTCGCGTGCGTCCGTGGACCATGGCGAACAGGTTGTACGGCCACTGCGGCAGATGGCGCGGGCGCCGGTAACAGTGGCTCACGAACGGCAACGCGCCGACTGCACCGCCAAGCTCGTCGACGCGCTCATCCGGCACATCCCAGACCGACATGCCGTTCGCCCTGTAGCCGATGGCGTAATGGTTCGGAATGGCCGCGATGCGGCGGATGACGCCCAGGTCCAGCATGCGCTGCATGCGCATCATCACCTCCTCGCCGGGGATCCCGATGGTCTTGCCGAGCTCGTGATAGGGACGGGGTGTCAGCGGCAGCCCGGCCTGCGTAAGCTGGATCAGGACCCGGTCGATCGGATCGAGGTTGTGCGTTGTAGCGGCGCCGTCCACTCGTTCCTCACACCGGGAGCCGCAGCTCCAGGGAATATTCTCGGAGCTTGGGCATCGCAACCACGGGATAACCGGTCTGCGCTTCGATCCACGATTTCGCGTTCTCGATGCCCTCGAGCGACTCGCCGGCAAGCACGAACCAGAGGTTGAAGCGGTGATCTCGCAGGTAGTTGTGCGCCACTTCGGCCCGGCTGTTGACGATCGCCGCAACGCGCTCCACATCCTCCGTGGGGACCTGCATTGCAGCCAGCATGAACGCACCGCCGGCGCGTTCGATCTGATACAACGGTCCGAACCGGGTGAGTACGCCTGCGTCCAGCAAGCGCCGAAGGCGTGTGATCAGGTCCATCTCATCGATGCCCAGCGCATCGGCAGCCTGCAGGTACGGCCGCTCGCATACCGGGAGGCCGTTCTGCAACCGGTTGACGACGGCGCGATCGATTTGATCCAGAACCACTTCGGACATGCCGATCTCAAGCATGGCTCGCCTCCGGCTGCTGCACGTAGCGTGCGCCGCACTGCTTGAATCGCCGGCGGCTGAACAGCACAGCAGAATCGAACCCAGCGAGGCCGCACTCGTCCTGCAGCTCGGCGAGGCGCCGCGATACCGACTCGCGCGTGCGGCCGTGGATCATGCAGAACAGGTTGTAGGGCCATTCCGGCAAGGCTCGGCTTCGGCTGTAGCACAGCGTCACGCCGGCTTGGCGGGCCAGACGTGCACCGAGCGCACCGACTTGCGCATCCGCGACGTCCCACACCGCCATGGCATTCGCGTGGTAACCCAGCTCGCGGTGGCGCAGCACGATGCCGAACCGACGGATCACCCCATCACGGATCCAGCATTCGAGCGTCGCCAGGACTTCGCTTTCGGGCAACCCCGCTGTGGCCGCGAGCTCCGCGTACGGCCCGGGCACCAGCAGCAGCCCCGGCTGCAGGGCTGCGATCAAGCGCTCCTGCTCGGGTCGAAGTGCGACGGGCATCGGGTGAGAAACGGATGTCTCGGACCCGAGCGGCGGTTCGGCGCCGGACAGATCGAAACCCAGATCGATGCGGTATTCCTCGATCATGGGCAACTTCAGCAGCGGACCGCAGCTTGCCTCGCACTCGATCACGCGGAGCGCGGTGTCCAGCTTCGGTTCATCGGGCGCAGCTGCGACGAACCACAGGTTGTATCGGTGCTCGCGCTCGTAGTTGTGGTTCACCTCGCCACGCGCGCTCACCAGGGCAGCGACTTGCGCGAGCCGCGAATTCGGCACGGCCAACGCGGCCAGCACGCTTGCGCCGAACGTACGCGGGGCAAGCACGGCGCCCACGCGGCTTACGATTCCCTGTTCGCGGTACTCGCTCAGCCGTTCCAGCACCAGGGCCTCCGACGTGCACAAGCGATCGGCGATCGCTGCGAAGGGACGGCTGCAGAGCGGGAATCCACGCTGGAACTCGTTGAGCAGGCGGAAGGCGAGCCGGTTCATAGACCGATGCGAGCAGCGCGAACGGTGAAGAAGATGCCGCTTGGCTTGTCGGCCTGGATCTGAGTGAGCGGCGCGAAGCTCGCCGTGTCGTATACGATGACGCGGTCGTCGTCGCGCGCCGAGATCCATACCGCCTCGCCGCGCGGAGTGAACTCGAGATGCAATACCGCCTTGCCGGGCTTGAGCGTCGACACGACAGCGAGGCTCTCCGTGTCGATCACCTGAACGGTATCGTTGTCCGGCAGAGCGAAGTTGACCCAGACCTGGCGGCCGTCCGGGCGCGCCATGACGAACACCGGTTGGCCGGCCACCGCAATGCGCGCCGCTTCGGTCCACGTCGCGGTGTCGACGACCAGCACCTCATGGCGGCCGACCGCGGGCAGGTAAGCGTAGCGGCCCGCGAGCGCCCAGCCGCGCAGATGCGGCATCTTGTAGACGGGCAGCTTCTCCTCGCCCCTTCCGTAGCCGTCGAGCACGCGCCGCACGCCGCGCTCGGGATGCCATAGGTCGAGCAACGCCAGGCCGTCTTCGCCGAACAGTCCAGCGAGGTAATAGCGGCCATCGGGCGTGATCAGCGCGTCATAGGGCTGCGTGCCGATGCCTCGGAACTTTTGGACTACCGGCTTGCGCGGATCGCTCAAGTCGGCGACCCAGATCTCGCCGGCTTCGAAGAGGCTGAACACGAACCGGTTGCCCGGGGCGTCCGCCAGCCCGACCACCTTGGCGCGCTTGCCGTCCGCATACTCCGCGGGAATGTCGGCGAGCAGTTCGAGCGTCTCTGCGGAGAACACCTTGACACCGCCGGGCGTGTAATTCTCCACGGCGATCAACCTGCCATCCTGCGAGATCGCACCGCCAATGCTGTTACCCGCTTGCATCACGCGCTGCTCGACGCGCCGGCACAGCAGGTCGACCTTGGTGAGCCCGCCGTCGCGCCCGAACACGAACCCATAGCGGCCGTCGCGAGAATAGACGATCGACGCGTGCGAGAGGTCGCCTAAGCCCTCGATCCGACCGAGCACGCTACGGCCGGTGGTTTCGACCAGCTCCAACCTGCCGGCGGCCCGTTCGACGATGAGCCCGAGATCGCCTGTGCCGCGTATCGGCGCATCGGGACACGCCACTGCGGCGAGCGGCAGCACGGCGGCCGCGACCGCCCAGAGCCTGGAGAACCTAATGTTCGCTCGGAAATCCATTTTGCAGTTGTTGCGCGATCCACCGCGCTTCTTCGTCCGACACCAAGCCTCTCCACGGCGGCATCGCGCTACCCGGACGCCCGTCGAGAATTGCGCGTTCGACATATTTTGCTGGCTTGCCGGCGAGCGCATGGGGCAGCAGTGGCGGCCCCAATCCACCCGCCAAAGTCAGCCCGTGGCACGAACCGCAGTCGTGCCGGACCATGTGCACAAGCTCGCTCTGGCGGCCGCTCGGCGGGGACTCGTCGCCACCGTCGGCTGCATAAGCCGGCCCCGCCAGTCCCATGGCTGCCGCAAGAAGAGCGGGGGTGAGCCCCCGCGAGTTGGAAGAGACCATGCGAGACGGCCGTCAGTAGATGTCGTGCTGCGTGTTGTACACATTGAACTTGCCGGTGGGCGTGATCAGACGCGGGTCTTTGATCACGGCCTTCAGCTTGCGAGTCTTGTCGTCGACCACGACGATGGCCGACTCCTGGTTCTTCGCGCTCCACACCGAGAACCAGACCTCGTCGCCGGCCTGGTTGTACTCGGGATGCACGACACGCCTGGCGCCTTCGCCGACCCCCGCCCACTCGGCGATAGGCAGCACCGCATAGCCTTTGTCGAGATTGTCGATGTCGAACACCGCCACCGACTGGCTGATCTTGGGGTCGGGGTTCAGCGGGGTATCCACCCACAGGTTTCTGGATTTCGGGTGCGTCTTGATGAAGAGCGAGCCCCCGCCTTGACCTTTGAGGACCTGGACCACCTTCCAGGCATGTTGCTTGTGCTTCTTGGGGTCGGTGCCGATCAACGAGATGCTCTCCTCGCCGAGGTGCCCGGTGGCCCAGACTGGACCGAACTTGGGATGCACGAAATTGGCGCCGCGTCCTGGGTGCGGGATGTGACCCACCTCGACGAGCGAGGTGAGCTTGCCTTCCTTCGCGTCCACGACGGCGATCTTGTTCGACTGGTTCGCGGCGACGAGGAAGTAGCGCTTCGTGGAATCCCAGCCGCCGTCGTGCAGGAAGCGCGCGCCGCCGATCTCGGTCGTGGTGAGCGCGTTGAGGTCCTTGTAGTTGACCAGGAGGATCTTGCCCGTCTCCTTGACATTGACCACGAATTCGGGCTTGAAGTGGGAGGCAACGATGGCGGCCACGCGCGGCTCGGGATGATAATCTTGCGTGTCCACGGTCACGCCGCGTGTGGACTCGATGCGCAGCGGCTCGAGCGTATCGCCCTTCATGATGACATACTGCGGCGGCCAGTACGTCCCTGCAATCGCGTACTTGTCCTCGTACCCTCTGTACTTGGACGTATCCACCGAGCGCGCCTCCAGCCCGGCTTTGATCTCGGCGACGTTGTCCGGCTTTTCCATCCACAGGTCGATGAGATTGACCTTGGCGTCGCGTCCGATCACATACAGGTAGCGACCGCTGGAGGACATGCGCGAGATGTGCACCGCGTAGCCGGTCTTGATGATGTTGACGATCTTCTTGCTTCCGCCGTCGATCAGCGCGATTTCGCCGCTGTCGCGCAGCGTGACCGAGAAGAGGTTGCCGATGTTGTAGTCGTTCATCTTCTTCGTGGGGCGCTGTGCCGGCGGCACGAGGATCTTCCAGCTCGCCTTCATCTCCTTCATGCCCCACTCGGGCGGCGTGGGCGGCGTCTGCTGTACGTAGCGCGCCATCAGATCGACTTCTTTCTCCGTCAGCTCGCCGGAGGTGCCCCAGTTGGGCATCCCCGCAGGGGAACCGAAGTTGATGAACACCTTGAGGTACTCGGTGCCGCGCGCGAGCGTGATGTCGGGCGTGAGTGGCTTGCCGGTCGCGCCCTTGCGCAGCACGCCGTGGCAGCCCGCGCAGCGCTCGAAGAAGATCTGACGGCCGCGGTCGAACTCCGCCTGCGTCATCGGCGGCGCTTTGGGATTGATGTCCTGGTGCATGGGCTGTTCCGCGAGCGGTGAGCCCCCGGCCTGATACTTGAGCTCCTCGGGGGTCATGTGCTGCTCTTCAGTCTTTGGCTCCGCGCTCTTTTGCTCTTCGGCCTTTGCCTCTTCACCCTTGCTCTCGTCGGCCCGGGCCTGGCCGACGGTGATGATCACCATGCCGGCCAGTGCAGCCGCTGCAAGCCATTCCAGTCGCTCGAATTTCATATCGTCGCCTCGCACTCGCTCAAACGCAATCCTCGCCTCTACCGTGCGCAGCATGGGCGAAACCGATGTCCCTTTCCTTAATGCAGGTTAAGACTTCGGGTGCGGCTCTGCGCATACACTACATACTGTGTGAGACAGCAAGACAACACAGGCTGGACAAGGCTCGACTGTGGATCACCTACCCGTGTTTCTGGACGTGCGTTGCAAGAGCTGCGTCGTCGTGGGCGGCGGCGAAGTGGCGGCGCGCAAGGCTGCTCTGCTGCGCCGAGCGGGCGCGCGTGTAACGATCGTGGCGCCGCAGCTTTGCTCCGAATTGCGTGCACGGCTGCATGACCGTGAGATCGCGCACGTGGCTGAATACTTCACGCCCGCGGCGCTGAACGGGTCGTATCTGGTCATCGCGGCGACGGACGACGCCGCGACCAACAGGCAAGTGGCTCAAACGTGTCGCGCGCGAGCAATCCCTGTCAACGTCGTCGACGCCCCGGAGCTTGGCACGTTTGTCATGCCGGCCGTGATCGACCGCTCGCCGGTGGTGGTCGCCATCTCGAGCGGCGGCGCTGCGCCTGTGCTCGCACGCCTGCTCCGGGCCAGGTTGGAAAGCCTGATCCCGGCCGCGCTCGGGCGCGTTGCGGATTTAGCCGAGCGCTTCCGCGGGCGCGTCAAACGACAGCTCCTCGATCCCGATGCGCGGCGGCGCTTCTGGGAGCGCGTGTTCCAGGGACGCGTGGCGGAGCTGGCGCTAGCCGGACAGGACGAACGGGCGCAGCGCGAGCTGGAGGCCGAGATCGAGCGAGCTGCAACGAGCCCTGCGCCCCACGGCGAGGTCTATCTGGTCGGCGCCGGGCCGGGCGATCCCGACTTACTCACCTTCCGCGCGCTGCGGCTGATGCAACAAGCGGATATCGTGGTCTACGATCACCTGGTCGGAGATGGCATCCTCGACCTCGTGCGCCGCGACGCCGATCGGATCTACGTTGGCAAGGAGAGCCACAACCACACGCTGCCCCAGGAAGACATCAACCAGCTCCTCGTGCGCCTGGCACACCAGGGCAAGCGCGTGGTACGGCTCAAGGGCGGCGACCCGTTCATCTTCGGCAGGGGCGGAGAAGAGATCGAAACGCTTCGCGCCAACGGCATCGACTTCCAGGTTGTCCCCGGCGTGACTGCGGCATCCGGCATGTCGTGCTACGCCGGCATCCCGCTCACGCATCGCGACTACGCGCACGCTTGCGTATTCGTCACCGGCCACTTGTGCGACGGCAGCGTGAATCTCGACTGGGAAGCGCTCGCGCGGCCGAAGCAGACCGTGGTCGTCTATATGGGCCTGGCGGCGCTGCCCGAGATCTGCCGCCAGCTCGTGCGGCATGGCCTTGCGCCGGAGACGCCGGCCGCGGTAGTGCAGCAGGCCACCACGTCCAAACAGCGCGTAGTGAGCGGCTCGCTCGAGACACTGTCGTATCTGGCAAAGGCGGCGGGCATGCAAGCACCGGCGCTGATCGTCGTGGGCGAAGTCGTGAAACTCAGGCGCCAGCTGGAGTGGTTCGAGCCGGGTGCGCAACGCGAACCTGCGCTGGCGCTCAGTGTTTAATTAGGGGTGAAGCTCGCGGCACCCGCGGCGGCCGATCTGTGCCGGTGCAGGAAGCGGCTCGGTGCCGCGGAGCGCGCGTCGCGCAACGCGCCACGCTCTCAACAGGCTGACGCCGAGCGTCAGCGCCGACCCCGTGAGTAACGCCGCCCCCGGATAGATCCATCCGTTCTGGCCAATCGCGGCAGCAAGCAGGCTCAACGTCGCGGCGGTGTGCAGCCAGAGCTGCAGTCGAGCATGCCGATCCGGCATGATCTGCTTGATGTGCGGCGGCCGGCCGCCCACCCGCCCCTGCAGCTTGAGCCACAGCAGGAACGGGACGATCTTGTACAGCATTCCGCTGATGACCGACAGCGCGAAGCCCACGATCGCGAGCACGCCTAGCACCAACGGCAGTGCCGGATGATCGGACCAGCGTGGCAACTGGGCGCCGGCCCCCACGATCGACGCTGCCAGCAAACACAGCATTCCCAATCGCCAGAACAGAGCGGTCGGGTCCTGCCGCGGCCGCCGACTGCGCCACTGCAGCCACAGCGTGACGAGCGCGAAGGTTGCGGCGGCCGCCAGGATCGGCCATGCCAGCGCGACGGCCAGCAGCTCGAGGTCGAGCCACCTCGCGGCGGACCAACCCAGGAGCACTGCGAGGAGCGCGGGCGCATACCCGCGGGCGAGCCAGCGAGGATACAGAGGCGTCGCTTGGAACATCGGCACCACCTGCTGCGCCACGCCCGCGACCAGCAACAGCGTCCAGCCCAACAAGCCCCAAGCCGCATGCAAGGCCGTGATCCGGATGAGCGGCGGCGCGAACGACCAGCCGAACGCCGAAGCCAGCATCGCGCCGAGCGAGATCGTCAGCAGCAGCCCGATCAGGGCCAGGCCGATGGTGCGCAACGCCGGCTCGCGCAGGTTTCCCCGCAACAGGGACCGCCCCACCGAGGCGAGAAACAAAAGAAAAGCCGCGGCGAGCAGCGGCAGCGCCGCCCGGACCGCCCAGTGCAGCCCGAGCGCAAGACCGCTCGCGAGCGACAGCGCACCCAAAGTGAGCGCGGGATGGACGATCGCCGCGACGATGCGCGCGTGCGGCACGGGTACGCCTCCGACGACCGGCAGGATCTGGAACAGCGCGCCCAGCATTGCCATCGCCATGAACCCGAGCGTGAGCAGATGCGTCACGCCCAGCAACGCGGGGGTCCACCTCGATCCGATTCCGTCCTGCCCGGCCCAGAGGAGCAGGCCCGCCGCGAGCACCGCGAACCACGGCGCCGTTAGCAGAAACCGCAGCGGCACGGACACGGGCGGCGCCTGCTCGAACAGCAAGCCGGGTAGCGCCATGTCGCTACCGCGAGATCCGAATCTCGAACCAGCCCCCGGGATCGAAGCGTGTCCGATATTGATAGCCTTCGCGCGCCAACCAGCGGTAGAGCGGGTGCGGCTCGCGATGGATGAGCACGCGCAGAGATGCGTCGAGCGGGAGAGTCTCGAGTGCATTGACGACGCGCTCGAAGGGTTCGGGCGGCTCCAGCCAGCGCACGTCGACCGTCACCTCATCGGCCATCGGAGGTCCTCGGCATCGAAGATGGGTCGAGGCCCGCCTCCGCGAGCATGCGCTCGGCCATCGGATACAGCACGCGCTCCTCCTTGGCGTCGTGCTGCTGCATGAGGGTGAGCAGTGTATCGGCCAGCCCGGCGAACTCATCGGCGTCCCCGGCGCGCGCCGCTTCTTCCAGATCACGTAGGAGCGAGCGCATTTCCGCGTGCTCCCTGCGCATGGCTTGCGCCGGCAGCACCGGCCCGCCGTACCACGCCTCCAAGGTGGTGAACAGCATCTCCTCCTCGGCGGCAAGATGCGCTTCCAGCGCCCGGCCGAAATCGTCCAGCGTTAGCTGCGCCTCACCCCATTGCGCCGCGGCCGCGAGTCGTTCGGCATAGAGGAAAAGCGCGTTGCAGTGCCGATGCTCGGCTTGGAACTGCGTCACGAGGCTGTGGCTCATGCGAGCACCGCACGCGGCTGGCGGCGCAAAGCGCCCAGCACGACGATCACGAAGAGCAGGCCGCCGACGATGGCAATCATCCCTCCGAGACCCATCAGCGCCATGCCCGCGACCTCCTGGGCGCTGCCCAACACCTGGGCCGCGCCCGCCACCTTGCGCTGGACGCCGTAACCGCCCGACCACACCAATCCCGCTATGTGCAGGAGCTGGCCCGTTCCATAGACGTACGGTTGGATCGTGGCCATCCGCGAGATCGGCCCCCGGAACCCAAGACGGGGGAGCAGATGATAGGCCAGCCCCATGAAAGCGAGCGTCACGCCCACGATGCACCCGTGGTAGTGCGCGGGGATGCGCACGTCGGAGCCTTTGATGGCGAAACCGATCACTCCTCCGACCGCAAACAGCGTGAGCGACATGACCAGCGCCGCGCGCAGCGGCCGCGCTTCCACCCGTACCGTACCTAGCTCCCACAATCCCAGGACCACGGCAAGCGACACCGGCAGGATCGCCAGACCGCCGCCCGCGCGCATCATCCACGTGAGCAGCCGGCGGTGCTCGACCGAGGCGACGTCGTAGGCGAGATAGACGAACGGCGTGCAGAACACCAACGCAAGCGCGAGCCCGAACAGCAGCAGCGATATGCGCGAGGACAACGCGACGGTGGCTCCGATCGCATCGGCCAGCCACAGCCATGCCGTCAGCATCAGAAGCGTCCAGGTGAACTGCAGCACATGGCCGCCACCCCAGAACAGCAGCTCGTAGTACGCCTTGCCGGCAAGCGTGGAGGGCAGAGCGAGCCACGACCATACGAACGCGAAGAGCGCGACCGCCGTGGACAAGGCGGCCGCCAGCAGCCCGAGGCGCAGCGCACTGGTCCCATCCAAAGAGTCTCCCAGCGGCTGGGCGTACAGCAAAGCACGCGTCACGTCCAACGCCACCCCGACCCCGAACCCCACCAACCCCGTCCGGAACATCGAGCCGTCGAGCACCGGGATGTAGTTGGCCATGATCGGTGACGCGCTCTGCGCGAACGGGGCGGCCGCCATCAGCAGCGCGCCCAGAGTGCATAGCGCGAGTGCGGCCCAGCCGATCCCGAGGCTCCGCGGCGGGCCGACCAGCGACCACAGCAAGCCACCGAATGCGGCAAACCAGACCAACACGGAGAGATCGACGTGCACCACCAGCGAGACGTGGAACAGGTCCGCCACCGGAATCAGACGGTTCACGCCCGGCGTGCGTGACAGCACCAGAAGCAGGGAGAACAACCCGGAGGCGATCAGCGCGCCCGTGCCGAGCAACATCCATCCGGTGGCCAGACGCGAGCGGGCGTCGGCGGGAACGGCAATGCTGTAACGCGTGAGCTCACTCCCCGCATGAGCTGGACTTGCAGCCTGCGTCAGGATGCGCGCGGCATTCGACAGCGGAGCGAACGGGTTCATCGGATCAGAATGCCTCCCTGTTGCGGACTGAAATCGACCACCAAGACCTGGCCCGGCTGCAGCCGCACGCGGTCCTCACGCACATAGTCGAATCCAGCCGTGCGCACGCTGTCGTTGAGCTTGACCGAGAGCTGGTGCTCGCCGGCCGGGACCACGAACCGCTCGTATAGCGTGGATGCACCGTCCTTCGACAGTCCGGCCGGCGCCGCCACGCGCCGGGCTAGCAGCTGACCGTCCATCGACAGCTCGACTGTTACCGGAGAGCGCTCGCGTGGGCAGTCCATCGGCGCGCGCATGTTCGGTGCGAGCTTGGCGAGCTCCTCGGGAGTACGCCGATGGCATTCGTGCGCGAGCTGCCCCGGCTGACTGAACGAGAGCTTGAGCAGCGCCTGATCGGCCTGGAGATGCCGGTACACCGGGTGCGACGAGAGCACGCCGATGATGGCGGCAAACGCTCCGTACAGCAGAACTTGCCCAGCGATGGCGAGTGGCTTAAGCATGTCCGCCGTCCTGCACTTGCACGCGAGCGCCAACATCGTCACGCGCCAGCGCGGTGCGGAAGTTCGCAAGCTCCCGCTCGAGCCGTGCGCGGTCGTTGCCGGCCCAGATGACGCGCAGCTCACGAGGCGAGACGGTGCTCCGCAGATGCGGCTCGCGCTCCCCGCGCAGGCGTTGCTCGGTCCAGGTATTGCCGAGCCGGAACGCGCAGTCGCACTCACCGCAACCGGCTACGAGCACACCGTCCGCTCCGTGGCGCAGCGCGTATTCCACGAAGGCAGGCGGAAGCTGACCGATGCACAGCAGGCTCAACGCTGCGGTATCGGTTGACTGCACCGCTCGCACGTCGGCGGCATGGTCGCACCCGAAGACGACGAGTTTGACCTTACCCTTCAGGCGTGCAATCTGGAGCCTGAGACGGCTGCGCAACTGCCCGATCGGCAGCTGGGGCATATCGATCCCGCTGGTGAGCTCGGCGATGCTGCGAAACGGGGTGGAGGACGGGCACGCACCGGCGCAGATTCCACAGCTCGCGCAGAGGCTCGGATCCACAACCGCGAGCTCGGTGCCGAGGCGGCGGTCGGAGCGCGGCTGCATCGTGATGGCAGCGTAAGGACAGTCGGCGAAACAGCGCCCGCAGCCGTTGCAGTTGGCCGGGTCTACGAGAGCCACCGGCTGGCGCTCAAACCGCGGCAGCCACGGCAACGTCACCAACACCACCGTGATGCCGGCGGCGAGCCACCATAGCGCCGTCGGCGACCATTGATACATCAGCGCGTCGGGCGCGAGATAGAACCAGTCGAGCTTTAACGCGGTCGGCGCGATCGACAGATCCGCCGCGGGCAGGCTGTGCACCGGCGCCGCCAACGACAGTCCGACGAGAGCGGCGAGAGTGCCCCACGTCAGCGCCGGTGCAGGCCGCGTGTCGGGCCGTGTCACCCGCTGGATATGGATCCACAGTCCGAGCAGCACGAGCAGCGGTAGCCCGATGTGCAGGAACACCAGCAGAGAGAACAAGCGGTCGTTGACGCTGCCGGGCGTAAGGAAGTTGCGCGCCAACGGCTCGGCGAACAACCGCAGCGAGTCGAGCCACTCCATGGATGCGATGGCGGAGAACTGCGCGAGCTGGTCCCACACGATCCAGAACCCGACCGCGCCCGCCGCAAGCGAGAGCCACAGCACCGGCACTCCGCTCACCCATGTAAACCAACGGAAGCCGTGGAAGCGGCCGAGCACAAGCTCGCGCACGATATGCAGCCCCATCACCAGCATGAAGGCGTCAGACGCGTAGCGGTGAAGGCTGCGCACCACGCCGCCGAAATACCACTGGGAGCGGGACAGGTGCTCGATGGACTGATAGACGCCTTCCACGCTCGTATCCAGAACGGCGTACAGGTAGATCCCGCTCGCCGCCACAATCCAGAACAGCAGAAAGCCCAGCGCACCGAGGTGACGCCACGGGTTGCCCCGTGCGCCGAACAGGCGGTCGAACAGCGCCTCCAGGGCCTGCAGGCCAGAAAACGCGGCGAGACGGATCGTATGGACCATGCGTCCTCGTCCTGCGCGATGCCGCGCAGCGAACGATTGCATCATAGGCCGTGGTGCCCGGCGGTGAATTAACCTGGGTTCAGCCCTGCCGATGTCGAAGTCAAGGACCGCAGACGACGCGCATGAACCCGGCAGCGCGGGCTTCAGCCGCAGTGGCTGCGTGTCTCGCTGTCTACGTTGCTTTCGCGGCGGCAGCCCGAGTGCGCTTGAGTTCTCGTAGGAAGAACCAAGCGGTCGCCGACAGGCCGATCAGCCCGCCGGCCAGCTCGAACAGCACAGAAGAGCGGAACCGATACGTGCCGGAAGCGGGATCGTATGCGGTGCACAGCAGCCGCACGCGATCGAGAAAACCGCCCACCCCATACTGCGGCGCACCGGTGATCAGTTGCTTGAGCGGCTCGACCAGCTGCGGCAGCGCAAAGTCGTCGCCATAGATGTGCCGGTACACGCGTCCTTGCGCATCCAGGACCGTGATCTGGAGGATATGGTCGAAGCCTCGAGGGCTGGGCGTGTAGCTGAAGCCGAGATCGTCGGCGAGCGCTTTCAGCGTCGCGGGATCCGGGCTGAGAAAATCCCACCCGGGCGTCAGCACGCCTTGCTGGCGCGCGAATGCCCGCAGGGCGTCGGGTGAATCGAATGGGAGATTGAACCCGATGCTCGCGACGTGGAACGATTCAGGCCCCAGCGCACGCTGCGCGGCCTCCACCGCGCGCCGGAGCCTGCGTGTCGTGGTCGGGCAAACTTGGAAGCAGCCGGTGTAGATGAAGTTGACGAGCAAGGGCTTCCCGCGATAGCTGGACAGGCTCACCGGCCGGCCATCCGTGCCGAGCAGCGTATACTCGCCCACCGTTCGGCCGATCGCGGCCTGACTGAGCTTGAGCGCCGCATCCGACTGCAGCGCCGAAGCGCTCTGCGCAGAGGCATCGGGTACGCCGGCCGAGAACGAAACGGCCAGTACGATTGCTGCACACCAGCCGTCGACAACTCGCAGCGACGGGCGACTCACAACGCGGTGTCCAGAATCGCCGCCACGAGCAGCAGCGTGAGTTGCCCGAGCGATGCGTGAAAGTTGCTCATCGCCGTCCTCGGTCCCGGGTTGCGTACGAGCTTCCAGCTCGTGGTGAGGAACCACGCGCCGCCGGCCAGTGCGCCGGCGAGATAGACGCGTCCCATGCCGAGGAAGGCCGGAGCGAGCGCAGCAGCAACCAGCAGCAGTGTGTGCAGAAGGATGGCCCGCGCGCCGCGCCCGTCCCCCACGACCACTGGCAACATCGGGACCTGCGCTGCTTCGTAGTCCTTGCGGTATGCGATGGCCAGGCTCCAGAAGTGAGGCGGGGTCCACAGAAATAGCACCAGTGCCAGCATGAGCGGCACCGCACCGATCGCCGGATCGACGGCGGCCGCACCCGCGAGAACAGCAAAGCTCCCGGCCAAACCCCCGATCACGATGTTGAGCCACGTGCGGCGCTTGAGCCACACGGTGTACACCACGGCGTAGAAGAACGCACCGAGGAAGGTGTACAGCGCCGCCCACGGATTGAGCGCCCACCACGCCGCCGCCACCGCTCCCGCCACCAGCGCCAGGATCAACCACAGCCAGGCGCGCGTGCGGGGCAGCGCGCCCGTCACGAAGGCGCGCTTGCGCGTGCGTTTCATCCGGGCGTCGATGTCGCTCTCGACGTACTGATTGAACGCGCCCGCGCTTGCCGAGGAGACCAGGACCACGAGGTAGAGCAGGGCGATCTTCCATGCCGGCAGCGCGGGGCCCGGCGACACAGCCAGCCCGGCAACGGCAGTGAACGCGATCACCACGCCGATGCGCAGCTTGAACAGCCCGAGCACCTCTCGCAGTATGGCTGCGAGCGGCGCGTTGTTGTAGCTCGCGGTGGTTGTGTTCATTCGTCACCTGTAGAGCCGTGAAGGGTGAAGAGTGAAGGGTGAAGAGTGAAAGAGCGAGGGTCGACGCATGGCAATCAGTCTTCGCTCATCCACCTATCACCCGCGCATCTAGCTGAGCCCCCAGACCTGCCCGAGGTACTTCCAGTTGATGAAGTAATACAGCACGAAGGCCACCAGGAATACCAGCGCCAGGGTGAAGGTGCCCGGCGCGCCAAGCGAACCCGCGCCGCCGCCGTGCGCCTCGATCGCGGGCGTCACCGGCGCCATCTTCAGCTGGGAGCGCTGTGTGCCGAAAGCGCCTGTCGCGATGCGTCTGCCGAACAGGATCGACCACACCGTGACGAAGATGTAGATCCCGCCGCCAATCGTCGCCAACACGGCGGCCATGCCGGCCAGCGCGAGCATCAGGTAGGCCGCGCCGGGAAACTCGTAAGGCAGAGCCGTGCCGGCGAAGCCGATGTCCCAGTGCCGGCGCGGCACGCCCAGCGTCCCGGCACCCATGAGCACGAGCGCGAGCACGTACATCCCAACTCCGAACACGTAAGGCTGCCACTTGGCGAGTCCCAGGAAGGCGACCTCGCGCTTGAACAAGCTGGGGATCAGGAAGTAGGTGAGCGACATGAACGCCAGCGTGGTGCCGATCACCACCGTTGCGTGGAAGTGGCCCGGCACGTACAACGTGTTGTGTATGATCATGTTGAGCTGCTCCGTGCCCATCATGACGCCGGAGATGCCACCCAGGAACCCGAAGCCGATGAGCGAGATGAACATCCCGGAGAACACCGGGTTGCCCCAGGGCGCTTTGCGCAGCCACTCGTACAGCCCTTTGGTGAAGCCCTTGCCGCGCTGCGCGACCTCGATCGAGCCGGGCACCGTTAGCCCGTGGATCATGCTCGCCATCACCGCGAAGTACATGAAGTAGCTGGCGTTGAAGATCTTCCAGGCCGAGCTGATGCCCAGATCGGACAGCAGGTGATGGGCGCTCGCGAGCTGCAGGAACATGATGTAGAGCAGGAACGCAGTACGGCTCACCTTCTCCGACATGGGCTTGGCGCCGAACACGATGGCGGCGATGGCATACCACACAGCCACGTGCGCCGCCACGTTGATCTGCTGCGAGGAGTGCCCGAAGCCCCACCAGATGGTGCGGTACATCAGCGGATCGATGTAGTGGACGACGCCCACCGACCACAGGAAAGTGGGAATCAGGATGATGGCGCCCGATGCAATCGTGAAGATCGCGATGATCGCGGCGGTCAGCGCGCCGAATGTCACCAGCGGGATGGAACCCTCGTAGGTGCGCTCGGCCCGCGCGACCACCAGCGTGCCGAGAAACACGAAGCAGCCGATCAGCGCGCCCACCGCGAACAGGATCAGTCCGAGGTAGAACGGCGGGCGCGCTCCCATCGGAACGTAGGAGGTCATCATGACGCTCGATTCGCCCTGGAAGATCGCGACGTTGGTGGTGATCGCACCGATCAGCATCAGCGCGAAGCCGAGCCAAGCCATGCGCGGCGTGGCGAGCCGGGATCGCAGCAGCGTGGAGCTGCAGAAATACAGCACCGCGATCTCGAAGAAGATGATCCAGAACACGAGCATGTCGAGCCCGTGCGCGGTGAGCGTGAGGTAGAACCAATCGGCGCTGAGCAGATGCACCGCGGGCCAGCGGGTGAGCGCCACCAGCAGCGCCAGCACGCCGCCCACGAGCAGGAAGACCACGCCCGCCACGGCGTTGGCCTTCATCAGCATCTCGGCGTCGCGGTGGTACTGCAGCCCGCTGCCGGAATCGACCCGAAACAATGCGTTGAGTGCCATGGCTCTGCCTCCTATTTCTTGTCGACCACGTACAGCCGGCTCACCATCGTGTGGTGCCCGATGCCGCAATACTCGTTGCACACGATCGCATAGGTGCCCGACTGGTTCGGCGTCACCGTGACCACCATCTCGTAGCCGGGGACGACCTGGAGGTTGATGTTGGAGGGCTGGAGCGAAAACCCGTGCTGGTAGTCCATGGCGGACAGATGCAGGCGATAGCTCTGGCCGTTCTCCAGCTCCAGGATCGGCCACCAGGCCCACAGCCGTGCGATCAGGTACACGTCGCTGCCCGCCGGCGGGTGAACCACCGGAATCTTCTGCTCGGTCTCCGTGCGCGCGGTGTACTTGTCCACCATGTCCTGAGCCTTCTTCTGGTAGCTCTCGGTGGAGATGCGGTAGGCTTCGTTGGAGAGGTTCTGCTTACCGAAGACATGCCAGTAGGGCATCATAAAAAACAGCACCAACGCCCACACGAACGCGATCGCGATCCAGGTGAGCTCGATCTTGTCGAGCGGCTGCTTCCACCAGATGCGCTTTGAGGGAGGAAGGATGGCACTCATGAGATGGCTCCAGTGAAAGACCGGACGCGGTCACTTCGCGATCGGAATCGCCACGATTTCCATGATTCCCCAGATGATGTAGAAGACGGCGGGAATCGCGACCCCGAGAAATAGCAGCAGGAACGGGTTCTCCAGCACGTGTTGCATGATCGGGATGCGCTCCTCCGCTTCTTCCGGCGCGGGGCGCTGTGTCGCATCGGCTGGGTTCGCCATGACACCTCCTGTACGATCGTCTCGAGAGAAACGCTCACCCGGCCCCGCGACGCATGTGGCGCACTCGAGGCAGGTTGCGCTTGCAATCTACGCGGCCGCTGCCGGAAAGAAATTCATCCAGGTTCAGGTTTTTGCACGAACCGCGGCACCATCGCGACGCTCGGTTAGAATCACGGCATGGGACAATCGATGAGCGTGCAGGCCGACGCCGCGACATCGGGGAGCGATGTGTCCGGGCACCGGCAGGTGTCGGCATGGCTGTTCGCGTGTTGCCTGCTGGTGTTCGCGATGGTCGTAGTGGGCGGCATCACGCGGCTCACCCATTCGGGTCTGTCGATGGTCGAATGGCAGCCGATCGTAGGGACCATACCGCCGCTCGATTCAGCGCAGTGGCAGGAGGTCTTCGAGAAGTATCAGCAGACCCCCGAATACCAGCAGGTCAACCGCGGCATGTCGCTCGCGGAGTTCAAGGGCATCTTCTGGTGGGAATACGTCCATCGTCTTCTGGGCCGGGCGACCGGGGTGGTGTTCTTCGTGCCGCTCCTGTACTTCATCGTGCGAGGGAAGGTCGACCGCAGATTGGCGCCGGGGCTGATCGGGATCTTCCTGCTCGGTGCGTTGCAGGGCGCGCTCGGCTGGTACATGGTCGCCAGCGGTTTGGTGGACGACCCGCGAGTGAGCCAGTACCGGTTGACGGCCCACCTGGGGATGGCGTTTCTGATCTTCGCCGCGATGTTCTCGACGGCGTTGGGCTTAGCAGCGCCGGCGCCGTCTGCGGCTGACTCTGCGCGCCGCCGCCTGCGGCGTTATGCGCTTGGCTTGAGCGTGCTGATCTTCGTTATGGTGCTGTCGGGCGGCCTGGTCGCGGGCATCCGGGCCGGGCTCTCCTACAACACCTTCCCGCTGATGAACGGCCACGTAGTGCCCCCCGAGTACCTGATGCTTGAGCCCTGGTGGCGCAACTTGTTCAACAACATGGCGGCCGTGCAGTTCAACCACCGCTTGATCGCGTGGCTGCTGTTCATCCTCATCCCACTGTTCTGGCTTGCTTCACACAAGGTGCAGCTCACGCCCCGCGCCCGCTTGGCTTGCGACATGCTGCCGCTGGCGTTGGCGCTCCAGATCACGCTAGGGATCTCTACGCTGCTGCTGGTAGTGCCCGTACCGCTTGCAGCGGCACATCAGGCGGGCGCGATGCTGCTATTTTCCACTGCGCTATGGGCCAGCCACGAGCTGCGCTGATTGCGCGGGCCGGACCGTAGCGGCATACCTGCTGCGCTCCCGGCACACGCTTACCGCCTAATGTGAGTTCAGACGCACACGTCCCTGCGAGCGGCATCGAGCCGCGTCACGATGTGCGTGTGGACCGTATCCTGCGGCGACTCGCGCTTGTCGCAGCGGTGATGATGGCACTGCTTGCTTCCGTGAGTGCCTACTTGCGGCTAAGCGCGGCGGGGCTCGGATGCGTCCCGTGGCCTGCGTGTTATCAAGAGCGCTCCGCATCGGTAGAGCGCCAGCACCACCCGGTCGCACGTCTCACGCACCGCGTGCTCGCCGCAGGTCTGGGGATTCTGGTCGTCGTGATCGTGTTCGCAGCCGTGGCGATGCGGCCGAGGCGCCCGGGCGTGGTATGGGCAGCGCTGCTCGCATTGGCATTGACGGTCTTACTCGCCATGCTGGGGCGCGCTACGCCGACGGCGACGGGCGCCGGCGTCGCGGCTGCCAATCTGCTCGGCGGCATGGCCATGGCCGCCCTGCTCTGGTGGCTGGCCCTGCACCCCACGCCCGCGCGGGCACGAGCCCACGAGCGCCCGCAATGGCCGGCGATCACGATGCTGGCGCTGGTGCTGCTCCAGGTAGTACTCGGCGCGCTGATCAGCACGAACCGGGCGGCCCTTGCCTGTCCGACGCTGCCGCTGTGCGCCGAGGCGGACGGCGGAGTGCCTGCGGCGTTGCACGTCGCGCACCGGCTCCTCGCGGGCGCGCTTGTGCTCGCGGCCGCCGTCGTCACGATCATTTACGCCCGGAGCGGCGGCGGACGCTCCCGCCTCGCCATAGCGGTTGCCGCACTGGTGGTTGTCCAGGCCGCAGCCGGCGCGACGATGGTGGGATCGGGCTTTCCCCTCGGGCTGGCACTCGTGCATCACGCAGGAGCGCTGCTGCTTTTGCTTGCCGCCGTCTGGATGCTAAGCGCCTAAGTTCGGCGGTCTCGCCGTTGCGAGGCTGTGGCAGAATGGGGCAGCCGGTGCGGAGCTCCGCACCGCGCTCTACGCACCGGTGCGCTGCCGTGAAGTCCGAAATCAAAGTCACCACGTTCCTCGCCAACCTGCCCCTGTTCAGGGAAACCGCGGCCGAGGAAATCGAGCGCATTGCGCAGGGCACGCGCATGCTGCATCTGGCCCGGAGCGAGATGCTGTTCCACCGGGGCGATTCCTGCGAGGGCTTCCACCTCGTCGTCTACGGGCAGGTCAAGCTCGGCATCACCTCGCCGCAGGGGGCCGACAAAGTGGTGGAGGTCATCGGCCCGGGCATGAGCTTCGGCGAGGCGGTGATGTTCCTCGAGAAGCCGTATCCGGTTTACGCCCAGACGCTGGCGGACAGCCTGCTGTTGCATGTGAGCAAGAGCGTGGTCTTCGCCGAGATCGAGCGCAACCCGGGGTTCTCGCGCCGCCTGCTGGGCGGATTGAGCCGCCGGCTGCACGGGTTGGTGAGCGACGTGGAAGCCTACTCGCTGCGCTCGGGCGCCCAGCGGGTGATCGGCTATCTGCTGCGCGACGTCCAGGTTTCCGAGGATAGCGCCGCTGGGGGTGAGGTCACGCTACCGATCAGCAAGGGAGTCATCGCGTCGCGCCTGAACCTCACCCCGCAACACTTTTCCCGCATCCTGCACGAGCTGACCGCGCAGGGACTGATCGCGGTGCAGGGCCGCACCGTGCGGATCACCGATCTGGCGCGCCTGCGCGCCTACGACTGACCCAGCGGCCGGCTCAGCCGGCGACCGTGACCTCGGGCTCGACCTCGAGCTCGGCCAGCGATTTGATCTCCAGGCTCACGCCGAGGTTGCGCCACTCCCGCACCTCCACCTTCAGCGCGGCGGCCGTCAGCGGGTTGTCACGCAGCCAATCGACGTCGAGCTTGACCCGGTAGTCGGAGCTCTTGCAGTGGGCTTCAATCGCAGGCAACCGAGCGTTGACCCGGCTGCGGTAGAACAGCACGGCCAGACGCAGCGCGATGACCATGGCCACCTCCACCTCGCCGCCGAGCAGCCCGCGCATCTTTTCCAGGGAGCCCCGATGCGCCAGCACGAGGATGGACAGTCGGTTCTGCTCCATCTTGGAGAATCCGGGCATGTCGGCATGGCTCAGGATGTATGCCGAGTGCTTGTGGTAGCCGCTGTGCGCCACCGTGAGCCCGATCTCGTGCAGCCGCGCGGCCCAGGACAGGCATTGAACCAGGTTCTCTTCGCCCACATGCAAATCGCCCGCGAACTGCCGGAACAGCGATAGGGCGAGCTGCTCGACACGCCGGGCCTGGCCCGGGTCCACGTGGTAGCGCTTCATGAACTGGACCACGCTGGCGTCGCGCATGTCGTGGTGATGGAAGCGGCCCAGCATGTCGTAGAGGATGCCCTGGCGCATCGCGCCGCTCGCGACCGTCATCCGTGGCACTTTCAACTCGGAGAAGATGCCGGCCATGATGGCGAAGCCGCCCGGCAGCACCGGCACGCGGTCGGCTCTAAGGCCCGGAAGAGAGAGGCGGTCCACATCTCCCGCCTTGAGCATGGCTGCGCGCAGGCGGTCGAGCCCCGGCTGCGTGATGCCTCCGTCGGACCAGCCGTTTGCCTCCAGGATGTCGGCGAGCGCGGCCGCGGTACCCGACGAGCCGACTGCTTCCTTCCAATGCCCAGCCGAAAACTCCTTGGCGATGGTCTGCAGCTCGATGCGCGCGGCCAATTCCGCTTGCTTCATGTTGCTCTTGGACAGCCGGCCGCTGGGAAAGAACCGCAGGCTGTAGCTGACGCAGCCCATATACAGGCTCTCGAGCTTCTGCGGCCGATACCCGCTGCCGATGATGCATTCGGTGGAACCGCCGCCGATGTCCGCCACCAAACGCCGGCTCGGCGTCGCCGGAAGGCTGTGTGAGACACCCAGGTAGATCAGCCGCGCTTCCTCGCGTCCGGCGACGATTTCGATCGAAAATCCGAGCGCGGCTTCGGCCTTGACCAGGAACTCTCTGGCGTTCTTCGCCACGCGCAGCGTGTTGGTCCCCACGGCGCGCACCGCCTCGGGCGGCAGCCCGCGCAGGCGCTCGCCGAACCGTTTGAGGCAGTCCAAGGCGCGCATCTGGGAGGCATCATCGAGGCGCTTGTCGGGGCCCAGGCCGGCCGCGAACCGCACGGGCTCACGCAGGGAATCCAGCGGGTAGATCTGATCGTCGACCACCCGCGCCATCTGCAACCGGAACGAGTTGGAGCCGAGGTCGACTGCAGCGAGGGCGGAGAACTCGGTCATCAGCACGGCGCGCGGCTGCCCGGGAATCGGCCGCAGAACAAGAGCCCGGTGTAGGTCCTCATCGCGTTTCGCGCTGCCCGCGGCCGCCGAGCCGAGCCACCTCAGGCCATGATCTCCCGCTCGATCTCCTCGAGCGTGACATGCCGCACATCCTTGCCCTTGACCATATAGATCACATACTCGGAGATGTTCTTGGCATGGTCTCCGATGCGCTCGAGGGCCTTGGCGATGAACAGGATCTCGATCGAGGCGGAGATGGTGCGCGGATCCTCCATCATGAAGGTGATGAGCTGGCGCAGGATGGCGCGGAACTCGTCGTCCACATGCTGGTCGGTGCGCACCACCTCGGCCGAGCCGCTGACGTCCAGGCGGGCGAAGCAGTCGAGCGACTTGCGCAGCATCTCCAGCGCCAGGTTGGACATGCGCCGGATCTCCACGTAGCGTGGCTGCTGCACTCTGTCCACGGAATTCACCATCTTGGCCATGCGCGCGATCTTGGCGGCCTCGTCGCCGATGCGCTCGAGGTCGGTGATGGTTTTGACCACCATCATGATCAGGCGCAGATCGCCGGCCGCGGGTTGACGGCGGGCGATGATGGTGCTGCAGTCCTCGTCGATGCCGACCTCCATCGCGTTGACCTTGTGGTCGTTGGCCACGATCGTGCCGCACAGCTCCAGGTCGGCGCTCACCAGCGCGTCCACGGCCAGGGTCACCTGCTGTTCCACGAATCCGCCCATCTGCAGAACGCGCGCGCGCAGAGACTCCAGCTCCTGGTCGAACTGCTTGGATGTATGTTCGTTGCTTGACCTCTGCCTGCCTC
>Ga0335085_10001988_pt1 | contig 39924 bp, 34 predicted proteins | sample Lox_Sample_45_FD_206712 | JGI IMG/M metagenome (GOLD analysis project Ga0335085, IMG submission 206712) | Soil microbial communities from Loxahatchee National Wildlife Refuge, Florida, United States - Lox_Sample_4.5 | ecosystem: Environmental > Terrestrial > Soil > Wetlands | place: USA...
GATGCTACGGGCTCTGCACCAGCGCGGAGCCTCGGAGCAGCGTATGGAATACCACGATAAGGTCCTGAAGTGCTCGGAATGTGGTCAGGAGTTCGTCTTCACCGCCGGCGAACAGATGTTCTTTGCTGACAAGGGCTTCAAGAATGAGCCCAAGCGGTGCAAGGACTGCAAAGCCAAGCGCTCTCAGAGCCCGGGACAGCCAACTACTTTCCAGCGGGCGGAAACCAAGACTACGTGTTCGCAGTGCGGAAAAGAGACGACAGTTCCTTTCCGCCCGACACAGGGGCGACCCGTATTCTGCCGCGAATGTTTCCAGCAGCGGCGGTCGATGAGTTCGCCGGCCTAGGGCGGGAGACACAATTCCGTTCGCCCGCAGCCGCTCCTCGCGACGGCATTGCGATTTCTTCCCGTCGCAACCGTGGCCCGGCTCTCGTGGGTCTAACTCCAGAAATTTACCCGCCTGTGCGCAAAGACTTGCACTTCCCCCGGTTCTCTTCGACTGCCATTCTCATGTTCTCCGATTTCGGGAGAGCGGATTGAATCTTGCGCAACGCGCGTTTAAGATAGGCGCCGCGCAGACGGATCGCGTTTCGTTGCTCGTTGCGCGCCACGACCGAGATGGAAATTCATAAGGTCTTTCTCCCAGCTCTCTGTGCCCTCTGTGTTAACGATTCTTTGGAATTAGGTGCAAACCCCTGACACGGAGTTTGCGGGGAAACCGAAAGGGAAAATGAAAACGTCATTGTCCGATTCCGCCGTTCAGTCTGCGCTGCGAATTCTCGAGGAACCATCCGCTGGGTTTGCCCGGCGCTATCCTGGCGAAACAGAGCGCCGCCAGCCGGTCCACACCGTCTATGGAGGCGCGCATCTGTTCCGCGCCGGCATCGCGAGGAGGCTTGGCGATCTGGCGCTCGTGACGCTCGGAGAATATGCTCCGGATGCCTTCACCTTGGCGCGCGCGATCGGCTTGCCCGGCGCTAAAGACCTCCCAAAGTCGGCCAAACGGGCGGTCACGGCAGAACGGCAGTTCGCCAAATCGCCTGAAAAACTGCGGCGCGAAAATCGCGCAGCGTGGATGGCGTTGACGGTATACGGCCGAGTGCTTGAAAAACTGCAGCGCGAGCCGGTCGAGGACTTTCGGATTGATTTCGAAGACGGCTACGGAAATCGTCCCGATGCTGAGGAGGACCAGCACGCGAAGCTTGCCGCCGAGGAAGTGGCGAAAGGCCTTGGCGAAGGGTCGCTGCCGCCGTTTATCGGCATTCGCGTCAAGCCGTTTTCGCCGGAGCTCCGCGGCCGCAGCATCCGCACGCTCGACCTTTTTGTGAGTGCTCTTTGCCAGGCGACTCGCGGCCGGCTTCCTGCAAACTTTGTCGTGACTTTGCCCAAGGTCGTGATTCCAGAGCAGCCCGTCGCGCTCGTGCAATTGCTCGAGGCGATGGAGCCGGCGCTGGGCCTCGAAAAGGGCTCGCTTCGATTTGAGCTGATGATCGAGACAACGCAAGCGATCCTCAACGAGCGCGGGGAATCGAGCCTGCCACGATTCTTGGACGCATCGGTGGGCCGTTGCGTCGCCGCGCATTTTGGCACGTACGATTACACCGCAAGTTGCAATATCACGGCCGCCTATCAGACGATGGATCACCCGGCTTGTGATTTCGCCAAACACGTGATGCAAGTTGCGTTTGCGGGCACGGGAATTTGGCTCTCCGACGGCGCGACGAACATCCTGCCCGCGCCGCCTCACCGCGCGGAGAAGGGGAAGCGCCTCACGCGCGCGCAGCGCGAAGAAAATCATGAGGCGGTCCATCGCGCCTGGCGGCTTCATTACCGGCACATCCAACATTCGCTCGTCACTGCGTATTACCAGGGATGGGACCTCCATCCGGCGCAGCTCCCGACGCGTTACGCTGCCGTGTATGCATTTTTCCTCGACGGTCTCGATTCCGCGGCAGCGCGCCTGAAGAACTTCGTCGAGAAGGCGGCGAAGGCCACGCTCGTCGGCGATGTGTTTGATGACGCCGCCACGGGACAAGGACTGCTGAATTATTTCTTACGGGCGATCAATTGTGGAGCGATCGGCGAATTGGAAGCTGAACGGCTAACCGGAGTCTCGGTCGAAGAACTAAGGCTCGGGTCATTTCTCAAGATCTTGAGAAATCGAGCCCTGTAGGGCGCCGCTCGTTTTCCGCTTCAACTGCCCCGATACGTCGAGTAGCCAAACGGGCTGAGCAGAAGCGGGATGTGATAGTGAGAGTCGGAAGGCCGCACTTCAAAGACGATCGGAATTTCCGAATAGAAGGTCTCGACGTGCTGTTCCTCAAAGTACGGGCCAACGCGGAAGATCAGGCGGTAGATGCCCGGCTTCGCAGCTTGGTCACCCGAGAGCGGGCCGCATCGGCCGTTTGCATCCGTCATGCCCGTGCCCACCGCGATCCAAGACGAGCCGGACTTCGCCTGCAGCTCAACCGTTAGGCCGACTGCGGGCCGGCCCCGTGACGTATCGAGAACGTGAGTGGTAATGCCGCTCATCGGGATCGTTGCTCGCCGGCCAAGAGCTTGTCCAAGCGGATCTGGGTAATCAACCACTGTTGTTCCGCTGCCACTCGAAGCTCGGTCGCAGGGTCATTCTGGAGGCGTTGCTCTAGAATCGCAAGCATCTCTTCGGCGGATTTTCCGGTCGCGCAGACGATGTAGATGTATCCGAATTTCTCGAAGTAAGCACGGTTTCCGGCTGCCTGGCGCGTCTTCACGTCTTCAACCGCCGCGCGTGTGCCGGACTGTTCGCCCTCGGCCCACTGCCGGGCCGACGCGGAACCACTCGCCGCCTTTTCCCCGATTTGGGGATGGTGGCTAAATGCTTCAAGCCAGTCGGCGCGTCCAAGGCTGCGCCAAATTGTGTCGGCGGCTTCGCGAAGCGCTGCCATGTTGGCGAATGGATGCTGCTCGGCGACGCGAGCCGCCCAGCGCGCGCAGCCACAGCAATCCATCAGCAGCGACTCGGCACGCGCGGACGGCAGCGTATTGAATTCCGCAAGCGTCATCGCGGCAAGGCTTTCTTGGCGATTTCGCCGTAGACGCGCAACCGCGCCACGCCACCGTCTGGATAAATGTGAAGGCGAATGTGCGTGACTTCTCCCGAGGCAAGCAATTCCTGCTTGTATACATGCACCGAGTCGGCCTTGAGCTTCGTGCGCGGCAATATTTCCTTCCAGGGCAGCACCGCCAGTCTGTGCGCGTCGGTAAGTTCGCGCGGTGCGCTCGCGACTTCGAGCGAGCAACTCTCCGGAAAATTGCCTTTGAAAAAAGCGGTGTCAACTTCGACGCGATGGATCGTTCCTGTCGCGCCTAGCCTCACGATGCACCAGTCGTGCCCCGGCCCGCGCCGCCGCTTCGTCTCCCAGCCGTCATGCATTCCGGTCGAGCGGCCTGGAAGGATCAGGTTGTTGCGCGAACCGAAAAACATGTCACTCGAGACAATCACCCAGCCCCCATGCTCTACGGCAATGAGGTCGATGTCACCGCCGGCGCGTTCCAACGCTGGCCAGTCCGGTGCGACTTCGCCATGAACCCGCAGCCGCGCCACTCCGCCGTCGGGATAGATTTTCAGGCGCAGGTGCGTCGCCTTGCTCGAAGGCGAAAGTGGAAACGAGTTCTGAGCGTCACCCGCAAGCGGTGACTTCGGCAGCAGGGCATTCCATTCGGTTGAGCGATCCTCAAGTTGCGAGACGGTGGGATCGCCCTTCAGCGCGCAAGTTTCGATCTCGCAGGATTCCGGATAGTTCCCTTTGAAGTGCGAAGTGTCCACCACGACGCCGTGAACGACTCCGGGAAGGCCCAGCTTCACGATGCACCAGTCATGACCCGGCGTGCGCCGCCGGCGCGTCTCCCACCCATCCATCCATTTGCCGACATTGGTGTACTTGTCCGCGATCCAGAGGGGGGCAGCGGCCTTCAACAGATTTTCTTTCGGCGCGAAAAACTCGTCGTTCGCCGCGAGGACGCGCCCGCCGAGCCGCTCGGCTGCCAGATCGAGGTATTCGGTGAAATCCATTAGCAATCGCCTCGCCGCAGCAGACGGCCGCGCGGGGCATCGGCAAAGCGGCCTCGATCATAGATTATTTCACCGCGCAGGAATGTGGCTTGTACAACCCCGCGTAGTTCCCGGTTTGCATATGGCGTCAGTTTGTGGCGGTGATGAAGAGTCCGCGGGCGCACAAGGAAACGTTTTTCCGGATTCCAGACGACGAGGTCTGCATCATATCCTGGTGCAATCGCGCCTTTCTGCATTTCGAGTCCAGCGAGCCGCGCCGGCCCGCTGCACATCCAGAGGACCAGATGCTCCAGCGGATTCTTCCGTGCGCGCAGTTTTGTCCAGACAGCGGGCAAGCCAAGCTGCAAGGAACTGATCCCGCCCCACGCTTTGAAAAAATCTCCCGTGCTGCGGCACTTCATCGACGGCGGCGATGGCGAATGGTCGGACACAACGAAATCGATCCCACCCTTTTCCAGAGCCGTCCAAAGCGACTTGTTGTTTCGCGCATCCCGGATGGGCGGGGCGCATTTGTATTCCGTTTGTTTTTTTTGGATGGAGCCAGAGGCAAAAAACAGGTAGTGCGGGCAGGTTTCCGCGGTAATGCGCACTCCTTCGCTTTTTGCGCGCCGAATGAGAGTGACCGAGCGCGCCGACGAAACATGAACAATGTGGACTCGCACCTTGAATTCACGGGCAAGGCGAATCATCATTTCAATCGCTTTCGTTTCCGCCATCGCCGGCCTCGATAAAAGCCATGCCTCATATCTTGTTGGGTCGGCCTTGGCTAGCTTTCGGTTTGCCTTCTCGATCGGCTTTGGAACCTCCGCATGCACGAGTAGCGGCACATCGAGCGCGGCAAGTTTCGGCAGCGCGGCTCGCAAATCGCTTTCGCCGACGTGGGCAAATTCCGGCACCCCCGACGGGACGAGGAAGCACTTGAAGCCGAAAACGCCCGCGCCATCGAGCGCGCGCAGCTGTTCGGCATTTCCCGGCACGACGCCACCCCAGAAACCAACATTCACCCAGCATTTTCCGTGCGCTGCCTCACGTTTAGCCTCAAGCGCAGCCTCCGTAGTTGTGGCGGGGATGCTATTGAGCGGCATGTCGATCAACGTCGTCACGCCCCCTGCGGCTGCGGCGCGTGTCGCCGTCTCGAATCCTTCCCAGTCGGTGCGTCCCGGTTCGTTGATGTGAACGTGAGTGTCCACGAGGCCTGGCGCGACGACGGATTCCCCGGCGTCGTAAACGTGCGTCCCTGGGGGAGGGTCCTTGTAGCCGGCGACTCTTTCAATCACGCCATCGCGAATATGCACGGTGGCCGCCTGAACGCCTTGCGGCGTCACGACTCGCGTGCTGCGGATCGCGTGGAGAGTTGTCATTTCGCGAGTTGGGACAGAAACTCCTCGAGCAGATTTTGCGCGACGCGCAGGCGATACCGCGCGGTCGAGCGAATATCGTCGATGGGTGCGATTTCCCTTGCAAGCGTCTCTGTTGCCGTCGCGATGGTCGCCGAATTCATCGCGCGGCCCCGCAGTGCGTCCTCTGTCTCGGCCGCTCGCAGGACGATAGGAGCCACGCTTCCGAGCGCGATTCGTACGTCCCGAATCGATCCACTTTCGATCCGCGCCGCGCCTGCAAAGCACACCTTGGAAATCGCCTGCGCTTTGCGCGTGCCCACTTTCCGGTAGTATTGCCGCCACAACTGGGCGCGGCGTGGGAGCCGGATCCGGCGAAGCAATTCATCCGCGGCAAGCAGCATTTTCTTGTAGCCGGTGTGGAAGCTGTGATACGGCACCCATCGTGCGCCACGTGTGGAGACGAGTTCTACTTCCGCGTCATAAACGAGAAGGGTCGGCGGGGAATCAGCCGCGGGCGAAGCATTCACAACGTTGCCGCCCAGCGTGCCGCGATTCTGTGTGGCGATGCTTCCCGTTTCACGCGCGGCGGCGCACAGCAACGGAAATTCCGTTTGCAGCACGGCTTGCTTCCGAATTTCCGTGTACGTCGTCAGCGCACCGAGCAAGACCGCATCGGCCGTGACTTCGATGCCGCGCAAATCGCCGATTTTTGTGAGGCTCAGGAATCGCTTGTGCGAAAGTTTTCCGGCTTCGAGCAGCACCATGAGGTCGGTACCGCCCGCGAACGGTTGCCACACGCCCGGTTCATGCGCGAGGAGCGCCAGGGCCTCCGGCAGGTTCGTCACGACGCGCAAATCGTAGCCTGGAACGTAGGCCCTCATCGGCCTTGTCCTCTTTCTTCTCCGTTCGTTTCGCAAGCTCGCACGACAGCCGCGAAAATTTTCTGGTAGCCGGTGCAACGGCAGAGATTTCCAGCGAGCCCTTCGCGAATTTCGGCCGCATTGGGGTGAGGATGATGTTCGAGGAGCGCCACGGCCGCGATGACCATGCCGGGCGTGCAAATTCCGCACTGCGCGCCACCACATTCGAGGAAGGCTGCTTGCACGGCATTTAGGGTGTTGCCGCGCGCAATTCCCTCGATCGTGCGAATATCGGTTCCGTCGGCCTCGATTGCAGGAACGAGGCAACTATTGACGATCGCGCCGTTCAACAACACCGCGCACGCGCCACATTCGCCTTCCCCGCACCCCTCTTTCGTGCCGGTCAAGTGCATCTCTTCGCGCAGCACGTCAAGCAAGCGCGCCATCGGATACGCTTGCGCGCGGCACGCTTCGTCGTTCACCGTGCACGCAATGGTGATTCGGCTGACGTTCTCAGACAAGCGCAGCCGCCTTTTCGTTCATCGCTTCCATCAGGACTTCGGGCGTCGCGGGAATCTCGCGCACACAAACTCCGGTTGCGTTCTCGATGGCGTTCACGATCGCCGGCGCCGGACCATCCATCGGTAATTCGCCGATTCCCTTTGCCCCGCGCGGGCCGAAGGGATACGGCTGCTCCTCAAAAAACACGCGAATCGGAGGGACATCCGCCGCAGTGGGCATAATGTAATTCGTCATCTGGCCGTTGGCCATGCGTCCATCGCGCCAAACGACGTTTTCATACAACGCCATGCCGATAGCCTGCGCCACGCCGCCTTCGATCTGCCCCGCGGCGAGCACGGGATGAATCACCTTGCCCACTTCCTGCACGGCAACAAAGTCCGTAACGCGCGCTTCAAATGTGACCGTATCGACCGCAACTTCGGCTACGTAGACGGCCCACGCGTAGGTGCCGTACGCGTCGCCACTATAGGTGACGTCATCCCACCGCAGACCCGGCGGAGCCTCGTACTGGCTCCGCGAGCGCAGCGGTCCGCGCGTTTCGATGTACCGCCGGCACGCGCGAACAAATTCGTCCTCGGTGCACCCGTCGCAAAGGAGCCCGCTCGCCACAAGCTGCTGCTTCAGCGCAAGCGCCGCTTCCTGGACCAGCTTGCCCACCACCATGGACGTGCGCGAAGCCACGGTCGGTCCGCTATTCGGTACGGTGCCGGTATCGGGCCGCGCGATTTCAATGCGATCGTAACCGATGCCGAGCGCGTCCGCGGCAATTTGGGAAAAAATCGTGTTCGCTCCCTGTCCAATTTCCGTGCTCGCCGCGAGAATGCGGACGATTCCTTGCGGGGTCGCTTCCAACTCCACCACCGATGCCAAGTACACTTCTCCCGAGCCGGTAAAGCCTGCCCCATGCATGAATGCGGAGAATCCGATGCCGCGCTTGACCGTCGCGCCGGGATTTTCCCGCGCGAAGCGTTCGCGCTTGGCGTGGTAGTCGCTCTCCCGAAATGCGCGATCGAGCAGCGCATTAAAGTTTACGTCCTCCCGGATCACTTGCTCGGTCGCATTCGTTTGTCCCTTGCGAATAAAATTTCGCCGCCGGAACTCTTCGGGCGTAAGCCCCACGGCGCGCGCCACCGCATCGAGATGCCGTTCGAGCGCAAAAATGCTTTGCGGCGCTCCGAACCCGCGAAACGCGCCATGCGGCGGAGCATTGGTCGCCACGGCGCAGGAACGGACGCGAACATTGGAACAAGAGTAGGGTCCCGCCGCGTGAATCGTTCCTCGGGAAAGCACTACGGACGAAAGCGTCGCATACGCGCCTCCGTCAATCACGAAGTCGATGTCCATCGCTACCAACTTGCCGTCCCGCGTGACCCCGGTGCGGTGCCGCGTGCGCGAGGGATGCCGCTTTGTTGTGGCCACCATGTCTTCGGCGCGATCGTAGACAATTTTCACAGTTTTCCCGGACTTCCACGCGAGAAGCGCCGCATGCGCCGCAATCATCGAGGGATATTCTTCCTTGCCGCCGAAGCCGCCGCCGGTCTCCGCCTGAATCACGCGAATCTTCTCCGCCGGGAGGCCGAACAGAGCAACGAGAGCCTTATGCACATAGTAGGGGCACTGCAACGAGCCCCAAACGGTGACGCCCTCTGCCGGGCTTGCCTTTGCAATCATCCCCTGATTTTCGATATAGAGCTGTTCCTGCGCTCCCGTTCGATACTCGCCTTCGACGATGATGTCCGCCTGCGCCCACGCTGCGTCCACGTCCCCCTTCTCCACGAGATACGATTTGAAAATATTGTCCTTGCCAAAGATGACGGCGCGTTTCGCCAGGGAATCCTCGATCGTAAAAATAGCGGGCAGAGGCTCCACGTCAATATGCACCGCGCGGCGCCCTTCCTCAAGCAAGTACCGGTCCGGATGCGCAAGCAGAACGATCGGCTCCTCGGGATGATGGATGAACTCGGCGGCAAGGCAGCGCTGGTCGTGCTCGATTAACGCAATTTCGTTTTTGCCGGGGATGTCGGCGGCGGTAACGATGGTGAATTCGCTCCACGGAATGCCTTCGCCGAAGCGGATCCCGCGGATCCGCCCCCTCGCGATGCTGCTGCGCACCGTCACGCCATGTAATATTTCCGGAAAGACAAGATCGTCCACGTACTGGGCGCGTCCAGTCACTTTGTCCCGTCCCTCTTTCCGGAGAACGGGTTGGCCAAACCATTTTTCTTCCATGTTTGTGCGGCCTTTGACGCAAACTGGAGCGCGCGGCAGCGGCTCTCGGTTCTCAGTACCGAACCCGGTCGCTTTTTCTCATCCATTCGCGAAACGGTTCGAGTCCTGCTTCGCGCATTATCGGCTCAAATGGAATCTCGCGATCCAGATGCGGGCGCCGCAATTCCTCATAGATGAAGGAATCATCGAACCCGGCTTCGGCCGCGTCGCTCGCGGTGGCCGCGAAATAAACCCGGTCCGGCCGCGCCCAATAGATGGCGCCCAGGCACATCGGACATGGCTCGCAGCTCGTGTAGATCTCGCACCCGGTCAGCTGGAACGCGCCTAGTGCACGGCAGGCTTCGCGAATGGCCGTCACCTCCGCGTGCGCCGTGGGATCGTTCGCTGAAGTGACCGAATTTACGCCCGTCGCAATAACGTGGCCGTCCTTCACCACGATCGCCGCAAAAGGGCCGCCCCGTCCCGAGCGGACATTTTCCGCCGCTTGCTGAATCGCCTTCTGCATGTAAGGGTTATTCACCTTGTGCCACCTGACATCCGCGTGTCTCCAAAATTGTACCGGAAAACCCGTAGACAGTTGGAATTTGGTTTTTGATTCCTGAGCATATAGTAGTGTAGGCAAAGTGAACCTGACCTCCCTATTCGGGTTGCTGGGCGGATTGCTGGTCCTGGCATTCGGGGCGAACCGGCTCTTCCGATGGACTCGGATTCCGGATGTGGTCGTTCTGATGGTGACGGGAGTTGTAATCGGCCCGGTCCTCGGCTGGGCCAGGGCCGATCAATTCAGGGATGTCACCCACGCATTTGGCACCCTCGCCTTGATCCTGATCTTGTTTGAGGGCGGACTTGACCTGAATATCCGCGAGACGCTCAGCCATTTTCCCGGTGGCCTCTTGTTCGGTGTTGTTGTGTACGCCGTTACGACTGCCTCGGTGGGCCGCGTTATTTCTGCCAGTCTCGGAGTCAATTTGCGGGATGGTCTGCTGGCGGGAGCAGTCGTCGGATGCACCAGCAGCACGATTGTTCTTCCTGTTCTTCAACAATGGAAAGCGGAAACGCCGGTCAAGATTGTCCTCTTGCTTGAATCCACGCTGGGAGACATTTTGGCGGTGCTCACAGTCGGATTCCTCATTGGATCGCACCGGGTGGGTGGAGGTGGTTCTGTAGTTGGAGATTTTTTGAGCGGTTTCTTCTCTCAAGTGGCGATTTCCCTGGTGGTCTCACTCCTGATCGGATTTGGCTGGGGGCGCCTGCTTCCCTACCTTTCCGACCAACGATTTTGGCAAGTCCTCACGTTTTCGATGGTGCTGCTGTTGTATGCGGGAACAGAGCGTTTGAGAGGGAGCGGACTGCTCGCCGTTCTGGGATTTGGACTGGCCCTTTCGAATCTCTCGGGCGGCCGCCGATCGCTCATCCCAGCGCTGTTTGGATTCTCGCCCGGCCGCGCCGAGCCGCATCAACAGATCCTGAGCTTCCATGCCGAGCTTTCTTTCTTGGTCCGAACGTTTTTTTTCGTCTTAATCGGAGTCGTGATCGATTTGTCGGGGCTCCGGCCCATTTGGTTGTTGCTCTTGGGCGTCACCGGCGCCATCTATTTGGCCCGCTGGATTTCCATTCAGCTCTGCCGGTGGACTTGGCGGGGCCTTGGAAGTTCAGACCGGGAGCAGATCCTTTGGATGTTGCCGCGTGGGCTGATTACAATTGTCCTGGCGATCGAAGTGGTGGACGTGCGCGGACAATCGATGTCTTTTTTGCCGCCCATGTCTTTCGCGGTCATCTTGCTGACGAATCTCGTCTTGGTTCTCGGAAGTGTTCGGACCCGTCGGATCGCTTCCCCTGAATCGTCCGAGGTCACAGAATCGCGGATGGAATCGAGCGGCGACGCGCCGCCTGCCTCCCGCCCGACCTAGCCTTTGTTCGGAACCGTGTGGCGGCATTCGCCGTGCTGGCCACGAGGTCGCCCTTACCGCTCTTTACTTCTACGGGATTCCTGCGTGCCGTCTTCATTTGGACTTTCATATATTTGCATGTAAAATCTTTTGTGGCGTGTGCGTCTCTGCAGGAGACAGAGTGAGTGGCCGCGTCGTGGTATTGTCTGGCGCCACCGGCTTGGCCCCAAGCTGGCCGTTAGGTTGCAGCCATTTATTTCTGGGCGTGACCTTCTCGAATAAAATTCTCGATTTTGGTACGTTCGATTGCCCGTCTCCGATTGCTGATGCTGTGTGTGTGCCAGGTAGCTTGCGGTGGAGGGAGGAAGGTTCATGATCGTTGGTATTCCTCGAGAAACATATCCGGGGGAGCGGCGCGTGGCGCTTGTGCCCGCTGTCATTCCCAACCTTGCGAAGCTCGGCCTAGAAGTGATCGTGGAAGCCGGCGCGGGCAACGAAGCCGGTTTTTCGGATGCCGAGTACGTTGCCAAAGGCGCCAAGACCGTCACTCAGCGAGCCCAGGTGTTTGCCGCGGCGGACATGATCGTTCAGGTTCTTTGCTACGGGTCGAATGACCAAACGGGCCGCGAAGATCTGCCTCTTTTTCGCCCGAATCAGGTGTTGATCGGTTTTCTGCGTCCCCTGGGCTCCCTCGAAACGATTCAAAGGATCGCGGCGGCGGGCGTAACCTCTTTTTCGGTGGAATTGATGCCCCGAACGACGCGCGCCCAAAGCATGGACGCGCTTTCCTCGATGGGCACGATCTGCGGTTACAAGGCCGTGCTGCTCGCGGCCGACACGCTCCCGAAGATTTTCCCTATGCTCACCACGGCGGCGGGCACGATTACACCCTCGCGCGTGCTCGTCATCGGCGCGGGCGTGGCCGGACTTCAAGCCATCGCCACAGCACGCAGGCTGGGAGCCGTGGTCTCCGCCTACGATTTGCGGCCTGCGGCCAAGGAGCAAGTCCAGAGCCTCGGCGGACGCTTCGTCGAGCTGCCCATCGAAGCAAAGGACGCGCAGGACGCCAGCGGCTACGCCAAAGCGCAGGGAGAAGAATTCTACAAGCGTCAGCGCGAATTGCTCGGCCAGGTGGTTGCCGAGAGCGACGTCGTAATTACCGCGGCCGTCGTCCCGGGCAAGAAGTCTCCTGTGCTGGTGACGAAGGAAATGGTCGCCGGTATGGCTCCTGGTTCAGTGATCGTGGATCTCGCCGCCGAGCGCGGGGGGAACTGTGAGCTGTCCAAGGCCGGTGAAAAAATCGTGGCGCACGGCGTCACGATCATCGGCTATTTCAATTTCGCGTCCACTGTGTCCCACAATGCGAGTCAGATGTACGCGCGCAACATCGCGTCATTTCTCCAGTTGCTGGTGAAGGACGGAAAGCTTCAACTCAATCTGCAAGACGACATCATTCAGAGCACCCTGTTGACGCAGGGCGGGGAAGTGGTCAACGGCCGCACACGCGAGTATTTCTCGCTGCCCGCTTTGCCGGCGAACCCTTAAGGAGGATTGGATGCCCGCGGATTTTGTTTCCAGTTTGTTTGTGTTTATTTTAGCGGCTTTTTTGGGATTTGAGGTCATCAAGCGCGTTTCGCCGCTGCTGCATACGCCATTGATGTCGCTCACCAATGCGCTCGATGCCATCGTGGTGGTCGCGGCCATCATTATCGCCGGGCGGCATGAGAGCCGCCTGGCTACGATCCTCGGACTTGTGGCCGTGGCCGCTTCATTCAGCAACATGGTCGGAGGCTTCGTCATCACCGATCGCATGCTGCACATGTTCAAGAGCGGCAAGGCGAAGAAATCATGACTGCGGCCTCGGCACAGCAGCTCATCGATTTCACCTACATTCTGGCGGCCGTCGGCTTCATCCTGGCGCTGAAGTGGCTCAGTTCGCCGGTCTCGGCGATGCGAGGAGTCCTCATCGGTGAGGTCGCCTCCGGCGTCGCTGTCGTGGCCACGTTGTTTGACCCCCAAGTCAGCCAATACAAGTGGATCCTCATCGCCCTAATTATCGGCGCGGGTGTGGGCGTACCGCTGGGCCTTGTGAAAATGACCGCAGTGCCCCAGCGAACCGCCCTCAGCCACGCATTCGGCGCGCTATCGGCAGCGCTGATCGGAATCGCGGAGTACTATGTGGCCGCTCCCCAAGTGCCGAAGTTCGAGATGGCGGAAATCGGCCTCGAAGTCATCATCGGTTCGCTCACCTTCACCGGAAGTTTGATCGCCGCGGGAAAACTTCAGGAAATCCTGCCGCAAAGGCCCATCACCTATCGAGGGCAGAACTACGTCAGCCTCTCTGTGTTGGCGGCCGCGATCGTGTTGATGGTGACGCTCGTCCTGCATCCGGAATATACGCAGCTCTTTCCGGTGATGATCGCGGTCGCGCTGATTTTCGGAGTCATGCTGGTCACGCCGATCGGCGGCGCGGACATGCCCACGGTGATTTCGCTCTTGAACTCCTACGCCGGATTTTCCGCGGCGCTTCTGGGCTTCGTGCTGAATAGCAAAGTGCTGGTGGTGGCGGGCGCGCTTGACGGTGCTTCCGGCTTCATTCTGTCTGTCATCATGTGCAAGGCGATGAACCGCTCGTTTACCAACGTGCTCTTCGGCGGCTTCGGACAAATCCACACGACGGCCGCGGGTGCGAAGGAAGAGCGCCCGGTCAAAAGCGCGACGCCGGAAGAGGCGGCTGCCATTCTTTCGGCGGCGAGCAAAGTGGTGATCGTTCCCGGCTACGGAATGGCGGTCGCGCAAGCGCAGCATAAGGTCCGCGAACTCTACGACAATCTGACCAAGCGCGGCATCGATGTGAAATTCGCGATTCACCCCGTCGCGGGGCGCATGCCCGGCCACATGAACGTTCTGCTCGCTGAGGCCGACATTCCCTACGACAAGCTGATCGACATGGACGACATCAATGGCGAATTTCCGCAGACCGACGTGGCCCTGATTATCGGCGCAAACGACGTCACCAATCCCGCCGCCCGCACCGACCCGGCGAGTCCTATCTATGGCATGCCGATTCTCGATGTGGACAAGGCCCGCACAGTGATGGTCATCAAGCGCAGCATGGCCGCGGGCTTCGCCGGAATCGACAACCCGCTTTACTACATGGATAAGACGCTCATGCTCTTTGGCGACGCGAAGGGATTTGTCGGCTCCATCGTTCGCGAACTTACAAGTGGCGGCGGCCACGGATAGTCATCCATCATTTCGATATAAATAATGTGAATCCCACCGAATCCTGATCGGATTCTGGTCTGGTCCACCATCCCGCCCCCTTTTGGAATTGTCGTTCACCGGCCCGTTTCGCCCCCGTATGGTGGTATGATCCCGCCGAACATCCATCCCACATATTCGAGGCAAAAGGAAATCTGTAGAAAAGGAGACATTGCGCATGAATGCTTTTAAGAGCGCCGCTTTCAAATTTGCATTGGCTTTGTTTGCGGGTTTGTTTTCATTCCCCATGCTTGTGTCCGCACAAGGGCCGTCCATGCCTTTGACCATTAAGCTATTGAGAGGAGGCGTCTACTGGTCTTCGGGAGGCGATGGCGGAAATACCGGCATTATCGTTGGAAAGGGCGGCGTGATCGTTATTGACGCGAAGACCACGGCGAATTCCGCGCGGGACATGTTGGCCCAGATCGCAAAGCTGACGCCGGAACCTATCACGCACGTCATCCTCACGCACAGTGACGCCGACCATGTGAACGGGCTGGCCGCCTTCCCCAAGGGCTTAACGATCATTGCGCAAGAGGGCTGCAAAAAGGAGATCGAAGAGTCTCTCTCCGGTCCCCGGCCTTCTCCCCGCGAATCCATCCCCAATCACACCGTAGCGAAAAAAGAAGTCACGACCATCGATGGCGTCCGGGTCCAACTGCTTCACTGGGTGCCGGCGCACACGAGCGGTGATCTGATCACGTATCTTCCGGATCAGAAAATCGTATTCGTCGGCGACATCATTGCAACGATGCAAACCTACACCGGCATTCATCCGGAAAAGAATGGATCATCGGCAGGCTGGATCACAACGATGAAGGGAATCATCGCCCTGGACGCTGACACGTTTGTCCCCGGTCACGGCGATCTGCAAACGAAAGCGGATTTGCAGAAAAGGCTTGCGAGAGTCGAGGAGAGGCGCGCAAAAATCAAGGAGCTCGTCGCGCAGGGCAAGTCCCTCGATCAGGTCAAGCAGGCGCTCAATGACACCGAGAAGGATACGGTTCTTCCCAACGGCCTGGTGTTCCCGACGTTTACGGAAGTTGTCTACAAGGAAGTCGCAAAGAATTGATCGTTTGCTCGGAATAGCCGAATAGCCGGAAACCACGCCAGCGGGGAGCGAGCCCCGCGCGCTTACTACATGAGCGCGGCTCTTGTCACGTCGCGGCGGATCTCTTCTCCGGCACTTCGCTCAGTTGATGTCCGCTGACGGAGGCGCCTGCGCCGGGTTCCAGAGTGAAGCAGTCGACCGTGGCGAGAACAGTCAAGGCCGCAACAAAAAGAAATGCAACGTGAAATTCCTTCGTGGTCGGAGCGCCGCTGGAGTTGCCGTCCACGTATCCAGCGACTCGCAACGCGATCGCGCCAACGGCCACGCCCATTCCCATCGACATCTGCGTGATCATGCTGAAGAAGCTTGTCGCCATGCTGAGTTCCGGCTTTGGCACATCCGCAAACGCAAGTGTCGTCAGGCTGGTGAATTGCATGGACCGGCACAGGCCGTTGATGAAAAGCACGATGAGAATGATCGCCGTCGGCGTCTGGGGAAAAAGCACCGCGCAGGCGAGCATCCACAAGGCCGTCAGAATTCCGTTGACGACGAGCACGGACCGGAAGCCAAACCGCCGAAGCACCTGCGAAGTTACCGCTTTCATGCCCAGATTTCCCGCAAAGAGTCCCAGCATCAACAGGCCCGACTGAAATGCATTCAATCCGAATCCGACCTGAAACATCAGCGGCAGCAGAAACGGTGAAACGCTGATCGCAATGCGGAACAGCGATCCTCCCTGAAGGGTGATGGCAAATGTTTTGAGTTTTAGCAGGGCGAGGTTCAGAAGCGGCGTCGGCGTGCGCCGGAAATGAACCACGGACAACGCACCCAATACGCAACCGCAAACGAGGAACAGGGAAGTGGTTCCCCACGGCTGGTTTGTGCGTCCCACAAGTTCCATTCCGTACATGAACGTGACGCAAGCCGAGGCGCTCAGCACGAATCCCAGCCAGTCAAATAGCCGGGTCTGGTCTTCTTTTAAGTTCGGAATCCAGACGGACGTGAGTGCCATCCCGATGAGTCCAAGCGGCACATTCAGAAAGAAAATCCAGTGCCAGGAAAAATACGTCGTGATGAAGCCGCCGATCGGCGGACCCACGACCGGAGCGACCAGGGCCGGCCACGTCAAGTACGCGATCGCGTCCATCAAATTGTGCTTCTCCGCCGTGCGCAACACGACAAGCCGCCCGACGGGAACCATCATCGCGCCTCCGATTCCCTGGATAATCCGCGCCGCGGTGAACTGCCAGATTCCGCCGCTCAGCCCGCAAAGAATGGAAGACGCCGTAAAAACCGCGATGGCGGAAACAAACACGGTCCGCGCACCCAGCCGGTCAGCCACCCAACCGCTGATCGGAATGAACACCGCAAGCATCAGCAGATACGCAGTCATTCCGATGTTCAAATCGACCGGGCTGACGTGGAAAGACTTCCCCATTTGGGGAAGCGCCGTGGCGATGACGGTGCCGTCGAGGTTTTCCATGAAAAACGCGACGGCGACCAAAATCGCAATCGACGTGGATTTTTGGAGAGGCTGCGGCATGCCGCTAGATAGTATGCCCGCTGTTCAGGAAAAAAGAAAAACGCCAATCGCATCAAGGCGACGCGGCCCGTTGCCGGAGTCGGCCTTACTTCTTTACGTTTGCAACATCTGGCAGAGGAATCGCCTCTACCGGGAATGACATCGGGTATGGCTGGAACGGATACACCTTGTCTTTCTTGTTCTTCAGGTCCATCAAGATGCGGTCTTCGCAGACGATGTCCTCGTGGATCGTCCAGTCGGGATGCAGCTTATAAATGATCGTGGACGACCAAGGTTTCGTGTAGGTCTTCGGGTCGTCGAACGTGAGGTCGTTTTGGAGCGTGTCGTGATCCACGCGGCGAATTCGCTCGGTGAGGTGCAGTGCGTCGCTGTGCGGATGGCCCGCCGTGTCGAGCCAGCTCTTGTCCTTGAACCCGATCGTGTCCACGACAAGCGTATCACCCTCCCAGTGCCCGATCGCGTTTCCAAGCCAGGTTGGGTCCAAGTCCTCCGGATGGCCGCGCCCGTCGGTCCAGATCTGGCGAATGGAGTCACCCGTTTCGAAAATCATAATGACGCGATTATTGGTCTGGATGATTTCGAACGGGTCGACATGATTCAAAAGGCGAGGAATGCCAAAGGGCGCGCAGCTGGTCAGGTACGGATCCATTCGATCGTCGTTGGCGCGGCCAAGCGGGCCGGTTCCGCAGCCCACCAATTTACAGCGTTTTGCCGCCCACTCCTGCATCGGCGGAGGCTGCTCAGGAGAAAACGAATAAGGCAGAAAACCTTTCGCGGTCCTGGGCGGAGACCACACGCCCGTGAGATCCGGCACGGAACTCGCCGCCGCAGGCCGCACCCCGCGCAGTTGCGGCGCAATTCTCCGGAGCACTCCCAGCGATAACACAATAACGGCCGCAGCAACCACGACCGACCCCAGCATATACTTTCGCATTCGGAAGACTCCGACCCTAAAGATTTACATGCCCTTCAAAAATCTTGCTTCGATTTGCTATATGTCCTGCCGCAGCGATTTGGCGGGCCCGTGCAGGGGTTTGACCGCGATCAGTACCCAGGCGGATCGACAGTCACTTCCTGACCGTTGGGCATGGTGACCTTCACCGGCCTGATACTTTTCATCCCATTGACCATTGGAACTCCTTTTTTCTCGGGATGCCCGTAGATGGTGACTTGATCGCCAGGTTTGAACGTGCTGTGCGTCCAGCCGAGTCCCCGGTTCATGACATTCGGCGGGTGAAACTCAATGGCCCAGGTCTCGACGCCGCCCTTATCGTTCTTCACGTCGACGAGGAGCAGTGGATGTGGATTCTGCCAATCGAACTCTTTCACCGTGCCGCTGATCGTTCCCCATAAATCGGTATCCCAACGCGAGGCGCCATGATGCGCAAGCACAGGAATTGAAATGGAAAGGAAACCTGCCAGAACAGCCAAGGTGGATATCAACCGGATTCTCATGCCGATTTCTCCTCACAAAGTTATGATGTACAACTGTACGTTTCCGGAGGGGAATTGTAAAGAGTTGCAAAGCGTTGGAATGTGCCTTGATTTCAGGAATATTTCGATCGTGTGGAGGACCGAAAGTCTGACCCTGCGTTTGGGATTGCACTGAGAAGGCAGGAATTAGCTGACGGAGCCTGCAAATACGAGCCTTTCTCGCGCCCGCGCCAGCCGTGTGTCGGCCCTCAGAACAGAAGGAAACCGCCGCAGGTCACGGTTGCAGCGGTGACCTGCGGCGGTTCGATGCGAATCGGCGAGTTCTCGTTCAGGCTTCCTTACGGGTGCGCGATTTCTCCCGCCGTCCCCGCCGCCCTGGTTTCAAGTTGCTGTGCCTCCGTCTTGCGTCCCTCTTGACGGAGCAGCGCGGCATAAAACTGCATCGTTTGCAGCACGGCCGGGTCGCTTGGTCCAAGATTCTTTTCGCGAATTTCCACGGCTCTCCGGTACAGGGGTTCGGCGTCGGTGTATTTGGACTCGCAATAGTAGAGAAGTGCCAGGTTGCCCAGGCTGGCCGCCACATCGAGATGATCCGGCCCGAGCTTGCTCTGCTTGGTTTCGAGGGCTTGCTTCAGCAGAGGTTCTGCTTCCGCGTACTTTCCTTGTGTCCGGTAAATTTCCCCGAGCTTTTCGAGCGATGTAACCGCTTCGGCGGTCTCCATTTGCCCGGCGCGTTCCCAGATGGCCAGTGCCTCGGCGTACATCGGCTGCGCTTCCACGTTTTTGCTTCGCGACTGGTAAATCTCGGCCAGCCGGAAGTCCGTCTCCGCGGCCTCCGCGCTCTCCGATTTGCCCTCGTCATACCAGACAATCAGGGCTTGCTCGTAGAGCGGCTCGGCGTCCGCATCCTTGCCCTGGGAGTGGTAAATGTCCGCCAAGCCGGTGAGGGCTTTAGCCTCATTTACGCCTGCTTTCTTCCCCATCGCTCCCCAAATCGTCAGTGCGCGCTTGTAGAGCGGTTCGGCGCTCACGTCCAAGCTTTCGTCATGATAGAGAGACGCGAGATTATTCAAGGTCAAACCAAGTGAGTACTCCTGGCCTGGCTGCTTCTCCAGGATCGCCATGGCTCGCCGGTACAGCGGCTCCGCCTGGGAGTACATTTGCTTGTCCTGGTAGAGGACCGCGATATTGTTCAAGCTGATGGCGACCTCCGCGCTGTCCGGGCCCAGGGTTTTCTCCTCGACCTCGATGGCTCGCTTATAGAAGGTTTGCGCCAGCGCATATTCGCCTCTTTGATTCGCCGCTACGGCCGCTGCGGTGTCTTTCTTCCATTCAGGAGACTGTGCGGGTGTGTAGCGTCCCGAAAGCAGAAAAAACAGGCTGCATAGAAGGAATGTCTCTGTTCTCTTCCAGTTCATTCGTGGTGTCCTCGTCGTCTGAGTTAGAGATTGCCGATTCATCGATCCAACTTTGCCAAAATCCCAGGTCGCGACCAATGAGGCGGAGGGGCTAATTTTGCGTGACCGGGGTTCTGATGGTCCCAGTACCGGGTTTGGGCCTGTCTTCTCATGAGTACCTTTTTGGGACAGCATTATCTAAGTCGTTTGTTTGTAATTATTTGTGGTCCTGTGTGACTCTGCACCGGCGGCCCAAGCGTTCGTCCGCCGAGCGGGAGCCGGCTCCTTTACAAGGCGGGCGGTCCGTGCTATGGAGGAGAGGTCTTTTACAAATGTTTTGGCCGCACGGCGAATCGGGACTGATCCATTGACCGAGCGGACCACCGGGGGGAACGATGTCCAAGCCAAATAAGCCGGAATCTTCCAAAAAAAAGCTCGTGGAGCGGCGCGAATTCCTCGGCGGGGCTGCCACGATGGCGGGGGCGTCCTTTGTCGGGCGCGGGGCAGGATCCACATGGATGGGATCGCCGGAGGCTGCGCTGCCTGATCCGTCTCCCGCGCCCGAAATGAAGGCCTCAACGGAACGCCGGATGAAGCGGTGGCAGGAGCAGCGGTGGCTCGTCGACGCCGTCGTGCAAACCGTGGGTATCGAGTGGGATCAGGCGCGCATCGCCTACACGCTGGGGCCTTGCGGACCCGACGCGACCGGCGATTTCATTGGCATACGTTCGCGCATTCGCAAATTCAACGACATCGCCCGCGAATACACGCGCGCCGCGGTCCGCCGTGAGCGCATGGCGCGCCAGTTCGAAGCGGACGGCCATACGGTCGCGGCCCGCGAAAGCTATTACATCGCCGCGTTGCTGTACGGAAGCGCGCAATGGCCGATCTTTGAAGTCTCACGTGAAAATCTCGCGCTGAATGAAAAAAAGAATCTGAACTTCGCGAAATATATCCAATACGCCGACCACGAGATTCGCAAAGTCGAAATCCCGTTTGGCGGAAACGGAAAATCCCTGCCCGGTTATTTTCATTTGCCGCCACGCCGCAGTGCGGGCCGCATTCCCGCCGTCTGGTCGATCGGTGGAATGGATAGCATCCGGGAGATCGATGTCTCTTTGTATGGAGACAAACTGCTCGAGCGTGGCTTTGCCGTGCTGGCGCTCGAAGGGCCGGGCCAGGGCGAATGCTGCGTTCGAGAGATCCATCCGACGGCGACCAACTGGATGCAGGCGGGGCCTCTCGTCTTGTCGTGGCTCCGGTCCCAAAGCGAAGTGGACCCCAGCCAAGTGGCGGTGACGGGAGTGAGCATGGGTTCGTTCTGGGGAACGCAGGTCGCCGCAGCCGACGATCGATTAAAGGCTTGCGTCGTCCGCTCGGTTTGTCACGAACCAGGCGTCAACACGCTTTTCAATATGGCCTCGCCCACATTCAAGCTGCGATTCATGTACATGGCAGGCTTCACGGACGAAGCGGAGTTCGACAAATTCGCGCAGACGCTTTCCCTGAGAGGCGCTGGAGAGCAGATCAAGTGCCCTTACCTCGTTCTCGCTGGTGAGGACGACCATCTCAGTCCGATTGAATTTACCTACGATCTAATGGAGACCGTCTCGGCGCCCAAACAATTGATGGTCTATGAAGGAGCGGACCACGGCCTCGGTGGATCGGCTGCGGCGGCCCTCGGCCCGAATCCGATGACCTACCTCGCGGATTGGCTCAAGGATCGTTTCGACGGAAAGCCCGTGCAGACCAAGCACATGAAAGTGGACGCAACTGGGCAGGTCCACGAGTCGACATTTGAAGAGGCGCGCAAGGCTCTTTCGATTCCGCTTCAAGTCTAATTTGGATTCGACACACCCGCACCGCCGCCGGCACGTGCAGCGGAGCTAACCTCGCCCTTACTCTTCCACTTTAAACTTCACGGGCTTAATGAACAGTTTGTCGCCGACTTGGATGGAAATGTTGTAGTCACCAGGCTTCACTTGCGGCACCTTCACCGAAATCTTGTCGTCGCTCTGTGTGACGATGGCCGCTTTGTAGTCATTCTTGTCATCGGACAGATACACGGACGAGACGGAGCTCTTTCCCAAATTGCCTCCGGATAAAGTCACGGTGTCATTCACTTTGCCCGACGCGGGATCCACTCCCGTTACCTGAGGTGTGTTTTGTGCGACGGCCAAGGATGAAAGGACGAGCAACGCCCCAAGAAACAGCCATCGCATCCCTGCATTCCGGCGGCGACCGGTGTTTTCTCCATTTCTCGCGTTGACGAAAAGGGAGAGCTTCCCGTAACCTGGCCTGGCGGCTGAGAGATTTGGCATAGGTTCACCTCGAGCAAAATACTCCCTCTTGGAATTCGATCTGTCCTTGCGCAGGACCATACGCCAGCCGCCAGGCGCTGTCAATCTTCAGAAAAATTCACCCCGATGCGGCGCGTGATACGAAAAGTCAAGAACGCTGCCCGGTCTTGGTTTCTTGCTCTACTGCGCCCGCGCCTGTTCCTGTTGCTGCACCTGTTGCTTCAGCGCCTGCAGGTCTTCTTTGCTGCGGAAGGTCATGCGCGCCACTCTTCGCGCCCGGGCATACGGAAGGATAACCTCCATCTTGCCGTTGCGTTCGAGCAGAGAAACGTAACGCGTTTCCGCGCCGAGCGTCGGAAAAGGATACTCGGTCCACTTGGCGGTCTTCGGATCGTACTTGATGACCTCATCCGCATTCGTCAGATTGACCCAGACGTTGTGCTCGTTGTCCACCTGCGCCTGATACGGTTGCAGAACGGCGGGCCTTGGGAGAGGAACGAGCGTGACCTTCAACGTGCGGGTATCGATCTTCGCCATATTCCCGCCCCACCAGTCGGACACCCAGACGACGTGACTGGCTTTGTCTGCGCCCATTCGGCGGGGGCCTTCGGCCCATGGCATGGCCGTATCCCAGGTCGACCCGGTGGCTTCGTACATTTTCAGTTCGTCCGGCGTCAACATTTCCTTCATGCCGGGAACCGGAGGAATCTTGATTTCTGAAACTTTGCCCGTCTCAATATCCGTTTTCGCAACGATGTCGAGATTCATCTCGGCCCACCAGCCGTTGCCATCGCCGTCCGCGGTCAGCCCGTACGTGTTTCCCAAGCCATCCGCATTCTTGAACGTGGGAGACTTGAATTCCGAGAACTGTTTGGTGACTGGGTCAAAGCGCGAGGCACCATGAAACGTCGACGCCCAAATCTTTCCTTTGCCGTCCACGTCCACCGTTCCGGCGATGAAGGTTGGCCCCTCCATCGTCTTGGGCGGTGTGTATACCTGAAGACTCTGCGCTGCCGGATCCACCTCGATCATTCGCCCAGGGCCGTTTTCCTCGCCAGGAGAGATGTTGAACCAGATATGTCCCTGTGAGTCCCTTGTCGCTCCATGTCCATTCGCTGCGAGGCCGTGCTCTCCGTCCACGCGGAAAAATTTCACAGCACCCGTTTTTGCGTCCACTCGCCCGAGGCTGGCAAACGGGTTGGGCACGTTCACCGAAAACCAGATGTTGCCGTCAAAATCGGCCTGCGCGTCATGTATGCCGAGCGAGCCGAACAGCGAGGACGGCGTGCCCAGGGACCAGTCACTGCCGTTATTCAGCGTGAAGGTCGGCGGCGCACCGCTCGGAGCAAATAAGGGCACGTCATATTCGGTGAAGACGACCCGCGCCACTTCGCCGGAGGGGCGCGGACGCAATTTGAATTTCATGGAGCTCGGTTCCGGTCCGCGAGCGCGAGCCAGGTAGGCGGCCAGTTCCTTTTGGTGGAATTCGATGCTCGGCGTGGCCTTGCGATCGGGGCCAATGTATCCGCCAAACACATTCGTGCGCTTCATGGCGTTCAGAATCGCAGTCCAGCCCTTTTCATCAAACTTGTTTTGCAGGATGTAATTTGGCTGGTGGCAACCGGTGCAGGTGTTATGGAAGATGCGTTTCAGCCGGCGGTCGTCCGGCGTTTGATCCGGCAGTGACGCGAGCAATTGGTCCCCGGTGAGTTGTTTCCCGATGTCCTTCATCGCCTTCATGACGAAATCCTGATGCTTCGTTCCCGTCAGATCGACGTTCCCGCGCGCCGTATCAAAACCGTCCGCCTGCGCCCATACCTGGTATTGCCCTGCGGCCATCGGCGGAAAATAATAAGCGCCCTCTTCATCCGTGAAAACAGAAGTCGTGATACTCGACCCTTCCGCTTTGGCCGATACCGTCACGCCGCCCATTTTCGCACCTGCGGAAGACTTAATCGATCCGGTCAGCAGAGATCCGTCCGGGGAAGCGTGTCCGATCTCAGGAAAAAACGCCGCGAATGCAAACACCGCGGCCGCAAGGGCCATGAACTTCAACCAGAAATGAACTCGTCTGTGATTCATTGCAGGTTCTCCTTTTCTATTTCCAAATTCTCTAATCCAGCGGCCCCATCGGAGCGTTGACCGGCGCCGTGCTCTTGGGAGGTTTGGGCACGGTTTTCAAATACTCGACGATCGCGTCAATCTCTGACGGTTTCAGTCCAAGCTTGAATCCCGGCATCCGGCTATCGCCATTTCGGATCATTTCCTTGACGGCGTCTTCATTCCCGTTCACGAGATCTTTGTAAAGGGCCGGACCGTACATCGGAAATACAGGCGCGGGCGCGGAGTGGCACACGCCGCAGCGTTGCTCGAAAACCCGTTGCCCCAATTTCTGCGTGGCGTTAAGCTCCGGGCCCGCTTGCTGCGCGTGCGTCGCAAGCGGAAAGATGCCCACGAGCACTGCCAAAATCCACCCATAGCGTGTCATAAATAGCTCTCCTGGCTTGAACTCTACCACGAAGCTTGCAAGATTTAACAGACACATTCTTAAGCAGATACTTAAATGCTTGCGCAGGCGGAATGGCCCGGCCGTCCGTTGTCCGTTCGCCTGCCAAACATCCGAACAACGTGTCTTCTCCTTGGAGGCATCTAATTCACCAAGGATATTATTGCAGGGCCGAGTCGGCCCTGGAAGGGAGGGCGATGCCGATGCCTCGCATATTGAAGTATTTCTCGATTGGCCTGTTGGCATTCCTTGTGATGGTTCCGGCCGCGTCTGCGCAGCGCCGTGGCGTCTTCTTCGGCGGCGGTTTCTACGGACCCGGTTGGGGCTGGTACGGACCGGGTTGGGGTTGGTACAGCCCATACTATGGATATGGATACGGCTGGGGCTATCCCTATGCATATAGCCCCGCAGCGCGTAACGGTGAAGTAAAATTGGTCAGTGTACCGAAGGACGCTTTAGTGTACGTGGACGGCGGCTACGCCGGTACCGCGGGCAAGCTGAAGAAATTCCGGCTCAGCCCTGGAAACCACGACATTGAGCTGCGCGATCCATCCGGCCACGCGTTCCATCAGGAACGTATTCACGTCACGTCCGGCAATACATTGGAAATTCACGGGAACGCAGGAGGACACTGATTTTTCTTTCTAATAGCCAATCGTAACAGTTCGCCCGGGCTTACACAGAATTTCTCCCGAAGGGATTCGCCGACTTCTCCTCCTCCCACGACAATTCTTCGGCTCGGGCGAAACTCTTACATGGTCTCTGTCGCACACAGCGGCTAATCCCTTTCGGTGGAATATTTTTCTTCGCGGCTGATTGGCAGGTGACTTGCGGCACAGTTCCATTTGAGTTCTCCGCGTCGTTTCGGACCTAACTTTTCCACAGGCCGCGCCTGTTTTGGGGGATGAGCGCCATGCGTACCTCGAAGATTCTGGTCCTCGCTGGATTGCTTTATGCCGCGCCGCTTGCCGCGCAACAGAGCTCGCTTCCGCCCGTGGGAGCGCTCGATCAGGTTCTGTCCCAAGTGGTCGCCCGCGAAGACCAGGAAATGCGGATGATCCGCCGGCACTCCCCGTTGGTTGAGACCTATATCCAGAAAATCAAGGTCACCGAGAGCGACGGCAGCTGGGTCCCCGACGGCGACCACTACTTCATTGGGCGTGCGGAATTTTCGACCGGGCTTGATCTTCGGCCGCTTGCATCACCCGGCGAAAAATCATTCCGGGGCCAAATGGCCAACCTGATCCGCTTTTTCGACTTTGGCACGGAGTTCCTGCCGAAGGGATTTTTGCAAATGGTTTACCCAGATAACGGCGGTCTCGACACACAGAACTACCATTTCGACTACGTTCGACGCGAGTTCCTCGGGGAGGTGCGCACGCTGGTTTTTGATGTGACTCCCGAAAAGAAGGCCGGCAAGGGGCGCTTCATTGGGCGCATTTGGGTCGAGGACCAGGACTACACGATCGTCCGCTTCAACGGTTCCTATTCCGGCCACAACAATTCCAGTTCAAAATTCCATTTTGATAGCTGGCGCGTGAACGCCGGTCCGAATCTGTGGCTGCCTGCGTTTATTTATACGGAGGAAAATCTGCACTCGTACCCGTTTTCCAGAGCGCAAGCGTATAAGGCTCAGACGCGGCTCTGGGGATACAACGCCGGTGCCTCGCATGGAGAGCAAGAACTGAGCAGAGTCCTCATCGAATCCGCTTCACCCGTGATCGACCAGTCGCAACAGAACAACGACCTTACCCCTTTGCAACAGCAGCGCGCGTGGAATCGTCAGGCGGAAGACAACGTGATCGAGAAGCTGGAAAAATCGGGCCTTATCGCTCCAAAGGGAGAGGTCGACAAGGTATTGGACACGGTCGTCAACAATCTGGAAGTCACAAACAATCTCGATTTCGATCCCGAGATCGAGTGCCGCGTGCTCATGACATCCACCATCGAATCGTTTGCCATAGGCCACACCATTGTGCTCAGTCGGGGCTTGATCGACGTCTTGCCGGATGAAGCGAGCCTCGCGGCAATGCTGGCGAAGGAACTGGGCTACATCATGACTACGTCCAAGCAGCCGGACACACGCCTGGCGTTTTACGACCGGCTGCAATTTGACGAGAAGAAGACGTTCTCGCACTTTGACTTTGCCCGCACGCCGGAGGAGGATGCGTCCGCAAGCGCCAAAGCCGCGGAGCTGCTGAAAAATTCTCCCTATAAGGACCAGCTCGCGACGGCAGGCATGTTCATTGCCGAGTTGCAAGAGCGTTCGCGCGAGATTCCGAACTTGATCAGCCCTCGCGTGGGTGACGCGGGTCTTGTGAAGCTTCCCGTGGCGGCAAGCGCCAAGGAACAGGCATCGGCGGGCCACATCGTTGCACTGCCCCTCGGCGGTCGCATCAAGCTCGATCCGTGGGATGATACCCTGGAGCTTTTGAAGTCCCAACCCGTGGGGACGATCGCCGACCGCGAAAAGTTGCCGTTTGAAGTCACTCCATTCATGATCTATCTGACGCGCGTGGGCGGCGCGAGCCCCAAGACGTCCGAATTAAATGTGCCTTCGCCCTCCGGCAACTAGTCCGTCCTTCGGATGAATTTCGGTCGTGCTTGTCTCAAGCCGGCGGAAGCGTTAGCTTCTTTTTGGCATGCCTTCCGATGACGCAATTCGGGCCCAGATGAAATCCGCGGGGCTGAGAATCAAGCGAAACAATCTTTGGGCTGCGGCTTTGTCCGGGTTCGTTCTCGCTTGTGTTTCTCTCCATTTTTCCTCACAGTCCGTGGTCGGTGTTTTCGGCGGCTTTTTGGCCGGGCTTTTGTATGCCAATGTGTTCGAGTATTGCCTGCACCGATTTGTACTGCACGCGGGCCACGGCATTTTTCGCGAGCAGCACATGCTGCATCACATGACTCTGAATTCGCCGGAAGCGCCGCGTTACGTCAATTTTTCCCGCAATCCGTTAGGAGTCGTGGCGCTCTTTTTCGCGAACGCCGCGCCATTCTTCTTCCTCCAGTGGCTTTTCCGCGACGGTTGGACCGCGGGAGTATTCGCCAGTTTCGCCGTCTACTACATCGCGTTTGAAGAAATTCACTGGCGCACGCATATGGGAGGCTGGCTGCCTCGGTGGCTGCGCCCCGCGGCGAGGCATCATCTGTTGCATCACGCGCGCGACCGCGAGCGCTTCAACGTCTTCCTTCCGATTTTCGACTGGATCGCGGAGTGGCTTTTGCCTCGCGCCCGAATCGCCCGTAGAGAACCAGGAAGATGAATCGGCAAGCTCGATCTGACTGAGGGACGCTGCTTCCCTGGCTCCGGCGTCCCGCTGGCGGGTTTTACGTGCCGGCAAGAGCAGAACCGCCGGCAAGATGCCGGCGCTACCATTCACTTGTCTTGGCTTTTAATCGCTTCCGGCAACGGATGCCAGTACGTTCTCTTCTTTTTCTTGTTTTTCTCTGAGCAGCGGGCAATCGGGCGGCAGGAGCGCCAGCTTCTTCTGAATGATGTTGTCCGAATATTTCGCGAGGTAGTGAACAATGGTCTCAATGCGAATGCGAATGCTTCCGGCCGGCTTGGTGGAGTCGAGATCTCCGAACTTGAAGAAGAGCGTCCCGGCGGCCTCCACCGTTTTCTGCACGGGCGTGTAGGTGGGCTGATCCATCCCGCATTCATAGCTTGAGAGCCGCAGCACGCAGGTGATCCACGGAAAACGCGCCGCGAACTTGGCGCCCCACATGATTTCGTTGGTGTTGCTGCTGTTGGAGGAAGTCCACACGTCGGAAATGTCGAGCGGTGAGCGGATTTTCTTGGCTCGCACCTCCTCTCCAAAAACCCAGTCCAGCAAATCGGCATCCACCGGCATGTATTGCAGCCAGACGATCGGGTAGCCGTGGGCCTGCAAGTCACCTTCAATCTCGTGGCCGATGCCCGGATCCATGTGATACGGCCGAGCCAGCACCATCACGCAGGGTTTGTTGTTGCGCGCGCACCAGGTCAAAATCTTTCGGGTCTCGGCGCGCGCCTTTTCGTTGAATTCGCGCAGGGCTTTATATCCGGCGTCCACAGCGCGCTGCGTTTCCGCCATGTCGAGATCGAAGATCTCTCTCAGGCAGTCGTACATTTGCTTCGGAACCATCTCTGGTTCGGCCATGTTCACGAACGGCGAGCCATACTTGATGCCGTTGTCGCCGAAGACGTCGCCTTCCTTGACGAATCCGGCGCGAATGTTTTCCGGTCCGGCCATCACGCGCGTGCAGGCCAGATTTTCCGAAGTGTGGCCCCGCATGAAGGACGGCAAAGAATAAATCATGGGGCTCAGGATGACGTTGAGTTTTTTCTTCTGGCCGAAGATCAGTTCCCCGTAGTGGCCGCTCATGGCTTTTACCGGATAGCAGCAATCCACCGTGCCGCGGCCTTTTCCAAACTCGCGCCCCTGCTCCTCAGACGTATCCGAGCTGAATACGATGTTTTCAGAGGCGATCCCGATCTCGCGCAGAAACGCGACCCAGAACTGGTGGGTGCTCCAGATGTTCAGGACTTTGGGAATTCCGACGCGGATTCCCGAGCGGTCCTTAGGCGGAGACGGTGGTGTTGCGGCGGAAGCCTTCCTGCCGAACCATGTCTGCAATATTTGGAAAGGCATGCTTGGTTTTCTCGATTTCGGCCTTGATCACTTTCATTTCGTTCAGATCCTCGACGAGACCCTTGGGACACGAGTTGTTGACAATGACGCGCTCCCATCCGAGGGACAACGGAACCTTGCTCCACGAGCGCCCCTGGCCTCCCGGCAGCTCGACGTCGATGAAGCTGCGCTGGCAATTCACCGGACACCAGTTGCAAACCGTTTCCTTCGCGGTCGTCGTAGCGTACGTCAAATTTTCGATTACGTCGAAGCCACGGAATTGGGAACGACCGCCTTTTTCCCACCAGTCGAGTGAAACAAGCGCCGCGCCGATCGCGCCGGCTTCTCCCGAATACGGGTGCACGACGACATCTGCGTCGGGAACTTTGGAGCGAATGAAGTCCACCTGCGTCTTCACCACGGCCAGATTCTTGTGCGTGCCGCCCTGCAGGATAAATTTCTTGCCCACCTGAGAGAGGTTGTTCATGCCGCCCGCATAGATCCACACGTTCAGCGGCAGGATTGAGCATAGCGCGGCAAGAATTTCCTCCGCTTGCCAGCCCTTGCGCTGCTGGTTGACGATGTCGCTCTGCAGGAAGACGCCGCACCCCATCGAAAGCTGCGGCATGGCCTGCGCGAGAAACGCTTTGTCGGCCATCTCGCTCAGGGGAATGCCGAATCGTTCGGCGACGCCCTGAAGAAATGCGCCGTTGCCCGAGGAGCATTGCGAGTTCAGGCGGAAATCGCTGACGGTCCCGTTTTTCAGGATCATGATTTTCACGTCAACGCCGCCGACGTCGCAAATGCAATCGGCGTCGGGGAAGTAGTGCAATCCGGCGGAGGCATGCGCGATGGTTTCCACCACGCCGCAATCCGCTCCCAGGATGCCCTTGAGCAAGTCCTTCCCGTAGCCTGTGATCCCAAGTCCGAGAATTTCGCCGTCGCCGATGGCTTCGCGCAGTTGGCGGAATAAGCTTTTTGCGTCTTCGATCGGATTACCCTTACTCAACGCGTAGCAAGAGTACAGCAGCTCGCGGTCGGGCCCGAGACAGACGGCCTTTGCAGTCGTCGAGCCGAAATCGCAGCCCACCACGACGTGATCCAGTTTTTTCTTTTCCACTGAGATGCTCGGTGCTTTTGCCGCGATCCTGGCAGCGGAAGTGGCGTCCATCTTCGAATACAGGTCGATGAACTCTCGCAAGCTTTCTTCGTTATCGCTCAATCCCCCGCGGCCCTGTTTCTTTTTCTCCTCGTATTGGCCTTCTTCGATCCACCATTCCAGTTTCTGGGTGCCCTGGTAGATTCCCACGGTGTGCGGCTCCCCCATGGCCACTTCGACGCAGCCGAGCGCCGCGTAGTACAGCGCGTCCTTCGGCACGGTGATGTATTCCTCGGGCGGCTTGCCGTTGGGCATCTGGATTTTTCTTTCCTGCCAGATGTGGGTGAGGTGCAGCCTCCAGGCCTCTTGCAGTCCCTTGAAGAACAGATTGGGTCCGCCGAGGAGCAGAACTTCGGGCGACGGCGTGTTCCCACGCGTCAGCGTGGCCAGGTTTTGGTAGACGACGGCCTCGAACAAGGAAGCGATGATTTCATCCACAGTGACGCCGGCCTTCAGCAACGTGTTGGCATCGGCTTCGGCGAAGATCCCGCACTTGCTGCTGATCTTGTGCAGGGTGTGCCCCAGGTAACGCATTTCGGAGAGCGCTTCCGGAGTAATCTGCAGTTTCCGAGCAGTTTTCTCAATGAACGTGCCGGTGCCGCCCGAGCAGGCGCTCTGCATCAGCACTTGCTTGCTCTTGGTGGTCCCATTGCCGTTGAAGAAGATGGTCTTCATATCTTCTCCACCGATCTCGCTGACGAAACGCACGTTCGGGTGCAGCCGCTCGACGCTGGCCGCCACGGCCACGACTTCCTGAATGACCTTGGCTCCCACGACGGGGGCGATGAGTCCCGCTCCCGAACCAGTTAAAAAAATACGATCGCGCTGCGGCTCCAAGCCATGCAGCGCCTCGAGGCGCGACAAAAACTGCAGAACTTTTTCCCCTTGCTTGGTGTTGTGCCGCTCGTAGGCCTGGGAGATCACTTCGCCGGACGGCGAGGCGAGAACATATTTGACCGTGGTGCTTCCCACGTCCACGCCACAGATCTTCGCGCCGTTGGCGCTGGGTTGGAGCTTCGGCGGCGTTTTGATTTCCATCACGCCCGGGTCCCGCATGAGGGGCGCGATCTTGACAAAACTTCCGTCAGCCATGGAGGAGTCCTCGCTGATTCCATTCCCAGCTTCCGGCGGCCGGGTTGCCGGGCCGTCGGTTTCTTGAATTCTTCCGAACTAGACTCCCGCCTTCATGCCGGCGAGATGCAGAGTGTAATTGGCCGCCGTCGAAGCGTACCCGTAATGCGGGATGCGATACGTGGCCTTCTTCACTTTGGGATTTTTTTCTTCGATTTGCCGGATTTTTTCCAGCGTCAATCCGGTCTTAGCCATTGCTTCCACGAATTCGGATTGCGCGCGCTTTTTCGCCTCCGTCAAAATCATCTGGCAGCGGGAAAGCGCGTGGACTTCGGCGTCTCCCTTGATTTCGATGGGTGCGTAAAGCAGATCGGGATGCCGCCCCAGCACATTAGCCATGGCGCCCTGGGACATCGTGTTCGGCATGCACGAATAGGGCGAGAGCTCGCAGGTCATGTTGGCATGCTTGTGAAGATGCGCGTGCAGCGCTTTACCGATGAGCATGTGCCCTTCGCCGCCGCGCAATTCGTGGTGGAAGAAGGGCGAAGCGAGCTGCTTCAGCTCTTCCTGATCCGGCAATTCGTGCGGCACGTAGCCCATGGCTTTGCGGAACCGGTTGTACGTCCCGACATAGAGCTTCTCGATCCCGCGAATCATGGCCATCTTCATGCGAATCTTGTTGTCGATGTTCGGCTTCACGGACAGGCGCCAAAGCGGAGTGTGCAGCAGGTAGCCCAGCCATACGGCCACCGGCGGCGGCATCACTTCGGAGCCTTCCGATTCAAGCCAGCGCTTGATGTTGTAGTTGCCGTCGCCTTCGTGCGTTTGCAGCCAGAACTCGCCCGTAATTTTTACTTTTGGTTTCACTTGCAGGCGGTCGACCTCGATCGCGTCAAACTTCTTCCGCACCACGCGCAGCGCATCCGCGAAATAGCCGGAGAGAAAATGCCACGCCAGCATTCCGTACTTGTTGTCGCGCAGCGGCCGCTTCTGGAACACCTCGAAGAGATAATCGGCGCTTTCCTGCAGGACCTTGTCGGTCTGGCCGGGGTTCACTTCGTACGGACGCGTCAAATACTCCATGTCCGTGAGGATGTCGCCCACCAAAATGGCCCAGACAATGCCCAGGCTCAGCGGCATGTTGATTTCCAGGCCGCCGCCCTTTTCCGGCGCCTGGTCCAGTTGGTCCTGCGCCAGGAGGAACAGGCGAAATTCCTTCAGGCCCATGCCATCGAGAGCCATTTCGTACGATTCGTGATACTGCCCAAAGCGGCATGGGCCGCACGCACCGGCAGTCAAAAAGACATAATCGTCGAGGGTTTTTTGCTTGCCGTTGGCGGCCACTTCGGATTTCAGGAAATTCACGAGGCTGCCCGTCGTGAAGATCGTGGGGCAGCAGGCGCCCGTGTCAATCAGTTCCTTGCCGGCATCGAGGTCCGCACGCGCAATATTGGGGAGAGGCTTGGCGTTGTAGTTCAGATTGTTGAAGACGCCCTGAACCAGCCGCTCGTGTTTCCAGGTAAGGCCGCCAAAGAGAATCGTGACTTTATCGCGCTGCTCGCGGGTGAAGGGCCGCGCTTTGTAGGAAGTATAGTGGGTTACTTGAGGTGCTGCGGTCGCCATGAGTCTCCTCCTCGCTCCCTCGGACTTTGCTTCGCGCGGGCCTTGATCCCGCGTTTCTCTGCTTTGGACGGCATTCGTGCAAGACTAAAGAATTAAGAAAGTTGGGGGTTCACAGTGCGGGCAGGTCCCTGCCCCTTGGTGCACACAACTACGCCCTTCGAACCTTCGAAATCCCTCAGCAACTCACGCCCCAATCTCCATGAGCTGTCACGCCGAGTCCCAGGAAGGTGGGATCCCCCGGTACTAGACGGACCCATCGCTTATAACAAATTAAGCTGTCAAAAGCCATAAGGGTTTCCGTCACTTTGTACGGGGTGATATCAACATCACTCCTCCGCATGCACCCTGGTTCCGATGGAGGGCCGCGCTTGCCGTTTGATCCAGGGTTCCAAAGGCCCATTCGAAGCTGTAACCGCCGCTGACCCGTCCCCAAAATTGGCATCAAATCGTCATCGATTCACCTAAAGGTGGGATTCCGAGGAATTCAGGCATTGCCGACGCGCACAACCCGCGCCGACCCCTAAAAAAAACGCGATCGCCGAATAAAAATTACAAACCGCCGGGCATCTCCGATGGCGCTGTCGGATGTGCCCATTCGCCTATGATCTTGGGGCCGTGGCCCGTTGTTGGCTGTCATGCTCGACTCGAAGATCAATGCGTCCTCTCGATCTGTAGCATCGATAATTTCATCTTGTTCGAAAAAATATGATCGTGTTAGCGTTCCGCTTGGTAGGCAGCTATCGGTTATGAAAGGGACGTGCCTGCCAGACATCTGTAGCGACCCCATGGCGCCTCGCCTTGCCCGCGCTGCCGAAATTCTCTCAGACAACAAGGCGGGTACGAATGAACCAGATCATCCAAGAAAAAAACGAGGCCGGGGCTGATCTCGACGAGATTGGCCTCCCTGTTTTTGACCTTTTTGCGTGGAACCAAGCAGAGGGCGAGGCGAGGATCGCCGAGGCACGCCGCCTCATCAGGCTTTGCCAGCGCCACGGCTTTCTCTATCTCATCGGCCATGGCGTTCCTGATCTCTTCCTGTCGGGCCTTTTCGAGATGTCCAAGCGCTTCTTCGCGCAGGACATGGCAGAAAAGCAGCGCATCAGCTTTCTGCTTACCGGCCGGAATAGCGGTTATATTGCTCCGAATTCAGAAGTCACCGACAGGACAACCAAGGGCGACCTCAAAGAATCCTTCGCCATGGGCCATCGCATCCCGGATTTGAATCCGGACCTGGCGATCGCCGAAAAACTCACGACCCCGAATCAGTGGCCGGACAAGGTGCCGGGTTTCCGGCCGATCGTGGAAGGCGCGGTCGAGGTGTTTTGCGACGTGGCGAAGCAGGTTCTCGCGGTCACCGCGCAGGGTTTGGGCGGTTCGGAAGACTTCTTCAACGGCAAAGTTAGCCGCCCCATCGCGACCCTCAGACTGAACCGCTACCCGACCCAGGATCCAACCGATGCTACGGCTGTCGGTATCGGCTGCCATACTGACTCGGAGTGCATGTCCCTCTTGGCCCAGGACAATGTTGGGGGCCTGGAGGTCATTTCGCCCAAAGGAATGTGGCGCGATGCGACGCCTCTTCCCGGCGCGCTGTTACTTATTGTCGGCGAGCAACTCACTCGTTGGACCAATGGCGCTCTGAAGCCCACACCGCACCGTGTGGTCAACCGGGCTGGCCGCGAACGCTATTCCGCAAACCTGTTCTTCACGACGGACGTCGATGCGCCAGTCGGCGTCATAGACGGCATCCTGCAGCCGGGCGAAGAACCGCGCTTCCCGTCGGAACTGGTTGGAGACTATGTCGCCCGCCGGATCAACGAAGTGTACGTGCGCGAGCCTGCCGCCTCAACATCGGCGGCGCCTTGATAGAGACGCCGGATGCGAGTCGCGATACAGCAGGCCCGCTTCGACAAGTTTATCGACATCTTCAACAACCAGCGGCCGCACGAAGCGCTGGACATGCAATGTCCCGCTGAGGTCTACCAGGCTTCTCCGCGTCCCTACACCGGATTGCCGGATATAGATTATCCTCTCCACGATAAGACCATCGTAGTCACGCGTTGCGGCCGCATCTGTCTGGGCAAGAAGAAAATCAATTTCAGCCAGGTCTTTGCCGGACAGGCGGTCGGCATCAAAGAAGTGCACGACGAGATCTGGCTGGTTAGCTTTATGGAGTACGATCTGGGATACTTCGATCTGGATACGCGAGTGCTCGAACCACTCGAAAATCCGTTCGGCCCAAAAGTGTTACCTATGTCTTAGGTACGTTGTGTCACCCATGTCTCCGGGCTGGACCAAAAACAATTGGTGGGCCCGCCAGGATTTGAACCTGGGACCGACGGATTATGAGTCCGCTGCTCTAACCGCTGAGCTACAGGCCCTGCATGATGGCATCATCCTACCCCGAAACAACCTCCCGCACATCGTTTACTTGAGGTGAAATCGGCGATTTCGACCGTAGGCTTGTGTGCACAACGCTTGGAAAATTTCGCGAATCAACTCGTGGGGACATCGTTTCCTGATCGTGGCAAAAACCGCTTTGCGCGATCTTTACATTGCTTTACGATGGCTGCATCGAAGATCAAGTAGGGGGTCAAGCCCGGCAGTGATGGAGTTCCGGAATCCATATCGGGCGACGTCCAACTGGAACAGTTTACTCGACTTTGGTCCAGCGCCGCCGCCCGGGCTGCAGGGCGCTTTGGATGAAGCTCGCTCGACTCGTTGGATGCGCGCAAATCATTGGGTCAAATGAGGAGAGAAAATGGGGAAAATAGAAAAACGGGCGGCTGGTCTAGTTTTTGCGGTCATGTCGGCGCTGCTTTTCTTCGGATCGCTGTCCGACTGGCGCGTTTCCGCACAGGATCAACTGCATGCGCCGCCTCCGGGAGGACATAAGTCGAGTCTGAAAACCCGCTTCTTGTGGCATGTCAAACCGCTTCACATTATCGGCAATGTTTATTTTGTAGGAATGAGCGGCGACGACTTCGACGCTTTCCTCATCACGTCTCCACAGGGCGACTTCCTCATCGACGCAGGCGTTCCGGAAGAGGTGCGCGCGAATATCGAGGAACTGGGCTTCAAGACCAGCGATGTAAAGTACCTACTCGAAGAACACGCCCATAACGATCACGTGCTGGGGCTCGCGCAGATGAAGCAATGGACGGGAGGCAAACTCCTGGCGATGGCGGGAGACGTCTCGCCCCTCGAAGACGGCGGCATCCACGAGAACTTTCTCCCTAATATGGAAGGCCCGGTGTTTCCGCCTGTGAAAGTCGACGATCTCCTGCACGACGGGCAGAAGATCGAATTGGGCGGCGTGACCGTCGTGGCTTATCTGACGCCGGGCCACACGCCTGGCTGCACGACCTTCACCACGGAAGCCGAAGATCACGGCAAAAAATACAACGTCGTAATCTATGGCGCCTGCAACCCGATGAATCAACCTTTGATCGGAAACAGAGACCATCCGAACATTGTCCAGGACTGGGTCATCCAATTCAAAAACCTCCATCGGATCCATGGCGACGTGCTATTGGGAACCACTTCCTATGACGAGATGAGCGAGAAGGTTGAGCAAACGGAGAAGAACCCGGGAACCAACGCGTTCGTCGATCCGAAAGCATACGACGATTTTGTGGCCAAGACCGAAACCACGTTTTTCAATCAGTTGAAGAGAGAGATCGACACCGGGGCGCAGTTTCCGATCAACATACCGGAGGGCAAAACCTGCCCCCAGGACGGCCGGGCCTGCTACAACGTGTACGATCTCGTCATGAAATGCTGTTCGTCGATTGGCGCCCGATATGTTGGCAAAGACTGATCGGTTGGCGACCGGCTGAGGAATGAAGATCGGCATGGCGAGAGCAATAAGTAGAAGAGAATTTGTGAAGCAGACCACGGTGGGGGCAGCTCTGCTCGCCGGCGCGTCCGCGGGGACATTCCCAGCGGCCGCAGCCGCAGGCCCCACGGACGCCGGCAAGCGAATCGTCGCGGCGCTGGGTTCCGTGTTCATTCCGTCGAAACCCGGCGACCCTGGGTACAAAGAATTGGAATCCCATGGCATTACCGGCTATGTCATGGAGAGTTTTCCGGCTGAGGCCCTCGACGTATTCAATGGCATCGCCCAGCAATTCTTCGAAGGGAAATCGTTCCTGGATTTGGACGGCACCCAGCGTGAGCAATACCTCGCGTTGATCGCCGACGGGAGCCGGATTGCCGACGCGGATCAGCGAGCACGTTTGCAGAGGTTTTATCGCAGCGCCCGGGCCCGAATTCTGTCGGTCTACTACAAGAATTATCCCTTTCACGAAGCGAAACGAAATGCGGAGGGCGAACCGATCCTGCAGCCCGGCGATACCCACCAAATCACCAGTCCGAATGTTTGGAAGGACAAGAAGATCGTAACCGGTTGGGACGTGGCCGGATACAAAGGGCCGTTGGGCTGGGAAGAGGAAGAGCAGGTCCGGGCGAAGGCCAAGAAGACCGCGGATCATTGGGTCGACGGGGACGTCGTCAAGTTGGAGAACTCGCGGCCCCCGGCTGCCGCAGCCGTTAAGACCAGCGAGGGACACGATTACTACGATGTGATCGTCCTGGGAGGGGGAACGGCGGGCTGCATTGTGGCGGGACGCTTGGCAGAGCGGGGAATGAATCCTAAGACGGGTGACCGTCTCCGTGTGGCCATGATTGAAGGAGGCGACGACTGGACGATTCGCGATCCCGGGATAAAACCCGGCTATGGCTACCCGATCCGCCGTCGTATGCTCACCAATATTCCTGACAGCGTCGGCCCTGAAGGTTCTCCGGGGCCCGGCTACCGTTGGCCGTACGACCCGGCCGGAACGGTCGAGGAAAACCTGCGCCTTGTCGGGGGATGTATCCTTCACTTCGGCGGGCAGCTTTGGATCCCGGGAGACGAGGATTTTCATTTCTATCGTGAAACCACGGGCGTGGATTGGGACGAAGCCAAGTTTGGAAACGCAATCGAAGAAGTACGGGACCTGATTTTCACGATGTCACCGCCGGATGCCTGGTGGTCCAAGGGAAACCACATTTGGGCGGACGCGGGCAGAGCGCTTGGGTTTGAGATGCACCCCAATGTGATTGCCTATCGGAATATTTTCCTTGGTTCTTCGATGCCAACGGACATGAACCGTTACGATTCCAAGGGCACGACCCTTCCTTGGGCGTACATTGGAATGAACAATGGTTTGAAGATCATTCCCAATGCCGAAGTTGAAAAAATTCTGATTGAAAAAGTGCCAGGCGGACGGCCAGTCGCAACGGGCGCCATGTACAAAGACAAGGCGGGAGCCATGCACGAGGTCCGGGCAGCGCGCGTGATCGTTGCTTGCGGGTCCCGGTGGACGCCCCTCTTGCTCTATCGGTCTGGTTATGGACCGCGGGATTTCCTGGGAGACAAGCTGCTTGTCGAGAACATAAATGTCGGCCGGCATTTATCCGGCGATTCTGACTTTGTTTCTTCCGCTTATTTGGCAGAACCAATCAGCGCCGAAGGAAGACAGGCAGACATTCCCAGGGAATGCGGACCGTGGGCCTCCACAAAGCCGAGACCTTGGGGGGAATTGGACATTCGGATTCATTCGGGCGACCCGGACCGTTTCCCGGACAACGTCGCGTTAGGGACCTATGCGCCCGAATTCGGCTGGGACCACAAGGAATATATGCGAAACGGGGCGGGAGTGAGGCGCGTCATGACTTGGCGGTGCCACCTGGGCGCAATTCCCTGGAGTTGGCGCGTGCAGCCGGACGGTACGATTGTGCGGACCGAACTGGACACGGCCCGGTTCGAAGCTACTGTAAAGGACGCTTCCGAAATCATTCGTGCGTGGCACGGCAAGCTGGCAATCAAACCCGTGAAGGTTGATCTCCGCACCTTTTCGAGACCAACCGATGCCGTTCGGCCGCAGCACTGCGTCGGAACCACGCGGGCTGGGATGAACCCGGAGACGTCGGTTTGCACGCCGGATTTTGATTGCCACGACATCGATCACTTGCTCTTCACCAGCACATCCACGATACCCAAGACATTCTTTTGGAGCGCCGGACCCGCCGCCGTCAATGCGGCCTACGCCTGGAGGCGAATGATCGCGAATCACTTTTCTTCCGGTTGCTCGACAAAGGGCTTTGCCTGAAAGAAGCGGCAAATCATTCGGAGGTTCCAACATGAGATCAGTGTGTGCAGCAGGTTTGTCGACGATATTTGCCTTCGTTCTCTTGGGCGGATTCTCGCCCCGCAGCGCTTGGTCGCAAACAAGCCCGGTCGCGGGCGCTGAAAAACTTCCTCCCGACGTGAATCCGAATTCGCTGTCCAGAATGCCTCGCGCAAAACGGTCGGACTTCACCGCGGAAGATGACCTGAAGGCATTCGATCACATCATGGGTATGGAACCGCGGTTTAGCGCGCAGACCGGGGCAATCGGAGGCACTCTCACTCGGATTCAACTTCCGACCGTCGCCGTGATGTACAGGGACTTGCTCGCCGAAATGAGGGCAAAAAGCGGAATCGATCCGAAATATCTCGAGCTAACGATTATCGTTGCCTCCCGGGAATCCAGGAACGCCACCGAATGGGTCGGACATGCGAAAAATGTGCCGCCCAACATCGTCGAGATCGTCCGAGACAACAAAAGCGTGGCCGGGCTTGATCAAAAAGAGGCGGCCTTGATTCGCTTCGGGCGAGAGCAGGCGCGGGATCCCAAGGTTTCCTCGAAGACGTTTGCCGACATGGAGCGCTTGTTTGGAAGAAGGGGGACCTTGGCCATCACACTGATCAATTCGTATTATTCCGCGAGTGCGATGCTGTTTCGCACTTACGACCAGCAGCTCGATCCCGGCGTGCCTTATCCGTTCGCCAGCAAGTAGAGAATTGGGAGCAAACGATTTTTTCTTGGGCGAGCGCTGATTCTTTGACGCTGCGCGCACGTTCCCGCTCGGTTTCCGCGACAAACGGGAGCGAGATCGTCTGGAAAAGCGCGCTCCCATCGGTGCGGAACTCCTTCACATCTGTTCGGAAGACGCAAATAGGCGCTCTTCTGTAGCGTCTTGC
>Ga0335085_10001989_pt1 | contig 39900 bp, 36 predicted proteins | sample Lox_Sample_45_FD_206712 | JGI IMG/M metagenome (GOLD analysis project Ga0335085, IMG submission 206712) | Soil microbial communities from Loxahatchee National Wildlife Refuge, Florida, United States - Lox_Sample_4.5 | ecosystem: Environmental > Terrestrial > Soil > Wetlands | place: USA...
GGCGCTGCCAACGTGTCCCGGGCGCTGGGTTGGCTGGGTGGCCGGCTCCAGACCGGGCAGGTCGGGGTCTACCTGGCGGTCTTCCTGGTCGGAGCGCTCTACGTGCTCGGCATGGCGGTGAGGTAACGCGGGACATGGCTGAACTGCTTCGGTCGATCGGATACGATCGGTGGATCATCACCGCGCTGCTGGCGTTGCCGCTGCTCGGCGTGTTGCCGATTCTCTGGGCGCCGGTGCGACAGGCCAAGTGGATCGCCTTGTGGGTGACGCTGATCGAGTTCGTGCTCTCGCTGGGCCTCTGGTGGGTCTACGACCCGTCCAGCGGCGGCATGCAGTTCGAGATGGTGCTCCCCTGGCTGCCCCAGTGGGGGATCGCGTATCGGGTCGGGATCGACGGGATCTCCCTGTTCATGGTACTCCTCTCGACCCTGCTGATGCCGATCAGCGTGCTGGGCAGCTGGCGCTACATCACCGAGCGGGAGCGCGGGTTCTACAGCCTGATGCTGACCCTGCTCACGGGGATGCTGGGCGTCTTCGTGGCTCTCGATCTCTTCCTCTTCTACGTGTTCTGGGAGGTCATGCTGATCCCGATGTACTTCATCATCGGGATCTGGGGCGGGAGCAATCGCCTCTACGCCGCGATCAAGTTCTTCCTCTATACCTTCGTCGGCTCGCTCCTGATGCTGGTGGCGATCCTGGTCATGGTCTGGCAGGTGGCCGCGGTCCGGGGATCGCCCAGCTTCGCTTACCAGGATCTGCTCGAGAACGCCGGCCGCCTGGGAGACTCCGCCCCCTGGCTCTTCGCCGCCTTCGCTCTCGCCTTCGCGATCAAGGTGCCGGTCTTCCCGCTGCACACCTGGCTCCCCGACGCCCACGTGGAAGCGCCCACCGCCGGGAGCGTGCTCCTGGCCGGCGTGCTGCTCAAGATGGGGACCTACGGATTCCTCCGGTTCGCGGTCCCCTTCTTCCCTCAAGTGGCCCACAGCCCGGCAGTGACCAGCCTGGTGGTGACGCTGGCCGTGGTGGGAGTGATCTACGGGGCGCTCGTGGCCATGGTCCAACCGGATGTGAAGAAGCTGGTGGCCTACTCTTCGGTGAGTCACCTGGGCTTCGCGATGCTGGGGATCTGGGCGGCGACGCTCCAGAGCGTGCAGGGCGCGCTGATGGTGATGATTGCCCACGGGTTCTCGACCTCCGCGCTGTTCCTTCTGATCGGCATGCTCTACGAACGGCGGCATACCCGCCTGATCGACGCCTTCGGTGGAATCGCGAAAGTGGTCCCGGTCTTCAGCCTGATCTTCACGGTGACGGCCCTGGCCTCGATCGGACTGCCCGGGCTCAATGGCTTCGTGGGAGAATTCCTGGTGCTGCTGGGGAGCTTCGGCCCCCATCCGATCGCCACCGGGATCGCTACCACCGGCGTGATCTTCGCCGCGGTGTACCTGCTCTGGGCCCTGCAGCGGATCATCTTCAACCCGCTGGCGGGCTCCGAGAATGAATCGCTCAAGGATCTCTCGCTGAGGGAGCTGTGGGTGGTGGTGCCGCTGGTGGTGGGCATGATCTGGCTGGGACTCTACCCCAAGCCGGTCCTGGAACGGATGGAGGCGTCGGCCAATCATTACCTGCAGCTGGCTCGGCCGGGACTCGAGACCTCAGCCGCCCCGGCGAGCGACGCCGAGACCGCGAGGACCCAGCCGTGAACCCGATCGACCTGCTGACGCCCGGGGGAGCCACACTCGCTCTGCTCCCCGAGCTGCTACTCACTGCCGGGGCATTGGCGGTGCTCCTGGTCATGAGCTGGCGCCACCGCACCGCGGCCGACAGCCGGCTCGCCGGATGGTTGAGCCTCTTGTCGCTCGCCGCGGGCGGGGCAGGGCTGGCCTACCTGTGGGCCACGGGGGCTGCACCGGCAGGAGCTCCCGCGATGATCGCGCTGGACGGCTTCCGCTACGTCTCCGGGGCGCTGATCCTGCTCTGTGCCGCCGCCACGGTGCTGCTCTCGCTCCGGTACCTGGAGCGGGAGCAGTTGTGGGCCCCCGAGTTCTACGTGCTGCTACTTCTGGCGACCGTCGGTCTCCTCCTGATGCCGGGGGCCCAGGACCTCATGGTCTTCTTCCTCGGGCTCGAGACCATGTCGGTCGCGGTGTATGTGCTGGCCGGCTATGATCGCCGAAGCCCGCAGTCCGCCGAAGCGGCCCTCAAGTACTTTCTGATCGGCGCTTTTGCCTCGGCCTTCCTCCTTTATGGAATCGCGCTGATCTACGGCGCTACGGGGACCACCAATCTGATCGGTGTCGGCGCCAAGCTGAGCACCGCGCCGTTGAGTTTGATGGCCAGCTTGGGCCTCGGCTTCCTCCTGATCGGGCTGGGCTTCAAGGTCGCCGCCGTCCCCTTCCACATGTGGACTCCGGACGTCTACGAAGGGGCCCCGACACCGGTGACTGGATTCATGGCGGCGGCGGTCAAGGCGGCCGGTTTTGCCGGGCTGGCCCGGATTCTGGTCGAATGTTTCCCCGCGGCCGGCCCGCAGTGGAAGCCGATCGTGCTGGTGCTCTCGATCGCCACCATGGTGTTGGGGAACCTGGTCGCCCTCAACCAGCGCTCCATCAAGCGGATGCTGGCCTACAGCTCCATCGCCCACGCCGGCTATCTCCTGGCCGCGATCTGGCCGGGCAGCCAGTTGGGCTACTCCGCCTTGATGCTCTACTTGATGGCCTATGGAGTCACCACGCTGGCCAGTTTCGGCCTGCTATCCGCCCTGGGTCGTGACGGAGAGCGGGACGTGACCCTGGACAGCATTGCCGGGCTGGGCGCCGCTCGACCGGGCATCGCGGCCGCCCTGAGCATCTGCCTCTTCTCGCTGCTCGGCTTCCCGGGGACCCTGGGCTTCATCGGGAAGTGGTACATCCTGACGGCGGTGTTGGAGCAGCATCAGGGGGTTCTCGCGGTGGTGCTGGTACTCACCAGCGTGGTGTCCGCCGGCTACTATCTGCCAGTCATCATGGCCATGTACATGAAGCCGTCCCGCGTCCCCCTGGCCCACTCCGAGGTCGGCCTTCCGCCCGTCGCGGCCTGGGTCGTCGCCCTCTCCGTCGTGGCGATCGTAGTGCTAGGAGTGATTCCGGTTCCCGTCCTCGACCTCGCCGGCCAGAGCGCGCAGGCCCTGCTGGGCGCCACCGGCCGCGCCATCGCCGGGCCCTAGTCCGAGTTCCGGGTGCGGCCGGTCGCGCCGCACGGGAGCGCACGGGATGCAGGTACCCAAGTCCATCTTCCGGCAGTACGACGTCCGCGGCCTCGTGGACAAGGAGCTCACGCCCGAGCTGGCCCGGGCGCTGGGCCGCGCGTACGCCACGATGGGGTGGGAGCGCCTGGGCAAGGCGCCGGTCCTGGCCGTGGGGCGGGACAATCGCCCCTCTGGTGGGAGACTGGCCGCCGGAGTGCGGGCCGGCATCGCGGACACCGGTGGGACCGCCATCGACGTCGGCGAGCTCCCCACTCCCGCCCTCTACTTCGCCGTGCCTTCGCTCGCGGCCGATGGCGGACTCCAGGTCACCGGATCACACAACCCGCCCGAATTCAACGGCTTCAAGATGGTGTTGGCGGGGGACGCTCTGCACGGCGACGACATCCTCGCCCTCTACGACATCATCTCCAATGATCGCTTTCGGACGGGGCGGGGGAGCGAGCGGATCGACAGCGGCGTCCTGCCGCGATATCGTGACGCCATCCTCGAGCGGCACAAGCTCAAGCGCCGCGTTCGCGTGGTCGCCGATTGCGGGAACGGCGTCGCCAGCCTGATCGCGGTGAGTCTCCTCCAGGGACTGGGCGCCGAGGTCACCTCGATCTTCTGCGAATCGGACGGAACCTTCCCCAATCATCATCCCGATCCGACCGTGCTGGAGAATCTCCACGATCTCCAGGTCGAGGTGCGCCGGACCGGCGCCGAGCTGGGGATCGCCTTCGATGGAGACGGAGACCGGATCGGGGCCGTGGATGAGACCGGGCAGGTGGTCTTCGGCGATCAGCTGCTGGTGCTCTTCGGGCGCGACGCGATCCAGCGCTTCGGGCCGGGCGTCCCGGTCATCTTCGATGTGAAATGCTCCGAGGTCCTGCCCCAGGCGCTCACCAAGGCAGGCGCCAAACCGGTCATGTGGAAGACCGGGCATTCGCTGATCAAGGCCAAGATGAAGGAGCTCAAGGCTCCCATCGCGGGCGAGATGAGCGGCCACATGTTCTTCGGCGGCGATTACTACGGGTTCGACGATGCGCTCTTTGCGGCCGCCCGCCTCCTGGAAATCGTCTCGGCGCAGCCCGGGGGACTGAGCCGGCTGCTCGCCGATCTGCCCAAGACCTACGCCACCCCCGAGATCCGGGTGGATTGCCCCGAGGAAACCAAGTTCGACATCGTGGCCCAGGCGGTGCAGCACTTCGGGGCCAAGTACCCGGTCAACGACATCGACGGCATGCGACTGACCCTGCCCAGGGGTTGGGCGCTGCTGCGCGCCTCCAATACCCAGCCGGCGCTGGTTCTCCGCTTCGAGGCCACCGATCCCGCCGCGCTCGAGGCCTATCGTCGCGAGGTCCTCGATTGGCTGGCGCAGCACGGGGTCCGCGAGCAGGTTTCTGCCTAGAGTCCGCATTTCTCACCCCATCCCGGCGCTCGTGTGACCAAGAAGGGCTGGCGGCTGGCCGCACTTGCGGTGGTTCTGGTCACCGTCCTGTTCGTCGGCCGGTGGACCGCCGGCGTACTCGCCGACGTCTGGTGGGCCCAGACCATTTCGGTTCCAGCGGCGCGCTTCGTTACCCGACTCCATCTGCTGCGCCTGGCCCTCGAAATTACGGGCATCCTCGTGGCCGGCGGCTGGTTCGTCGGACACCTCTGCACGGTGGCCCGCGCTATCGGCTCGGTCCAGGTGCCCCGCCAGGTAGCCAACCTCGAGATCCAGGAAGCGCTGACTTCTCGAACCTTGCTGGCGACCGCCATCGGCGCTGGTGTGCTGCTGGGGCTCCTGGCCGGCTCGGGGGTGGGAGCCTGGTGGAGCCGGGTGCTAGTCGCGTGGAATGGCGTCAGCTACGCCGAGAACGAGCCGTTACTCAATCACGACCTGGGCCTCTACCTCGCCCAGTTGCCCCTGTGGCGGCTGCTGCAGGGATACGCCATGCTCCTGGCGCTGCTCGCCCTCGGCACCGTGATCCTGCTGTACACGCTGATCGGATCGATCCGGTGGGCCGCGCGACGGCTCGCCGTGAGCGACTACGCACGCGGCCACCTGGGCATTCTCTTCGCCGCGTGCGCCCTCGCGCTCTCCTGGGGCTACTGGCTGCACCCCTATGAGCTGGTGGCCGGACTCGAGGGCCCCGCTCTGGATGGAGGCTTTCACACCCAAGTGACCGTCTCCCACGTGCTGGGAGTCGTCACGCTGGGCACCGCTCTCCTCTCAGCGGTTTGGGCCTGGCGACCGAAGCACCCCTGGATGTTGGCCGGCTGGTTGGCCTACGCGCTTACGGCGCTGCTCGGCCGCGCGTTGCCGCCGCTGCTGGCCAGCGATGAGAGCGCCATGGTTCCCGCGGCCACCCGCCGCCGGATCGAGGGTCTCGCCTACGGTCTCAACACGCTCAAGGACAGCGCGTACCATGCGGCGCCGACGAGAGGGATCCTTCCGGCGCCCGCGGCGCTGTGGGCGGCCAATCAGGTCGTACGCATAGCCGCGCCCGACTCGGCGGCGGTCCTGAGCGTCGATCGGGCGGTGATCCCGGTAGGCGGGCGCCCCCGTCCCGCCTGGCTGATTCTCCATTCCGGCGGCAACGATCACTCCACCCTTTCGGCCATCGCGGACGATCGCACCGGCGTATTGGGTGGCGCGCTGGCCTATCAGGAGTCGGACACGTTCGGGTATCTCCAGTCGGTCAGCCGTCTCGATCTCTCGCCTCGCGCGGTGCGGCCGGGGGCTCCGGAGTACGTGCTCGACACCTCCGGAACCGCGGTCTCGATCGGATCCATTGGGCGGCGGATCGCCCTCGCCTGGACCCTTCAGGCCGGCGATCTCCTGCGACCGCTGCCCGCGAACGCGGGCGTCCTCTGGAACCTCTCGCCGCTACGGCGCCTCGCTCAGCTCGCGCCCTTCGCCGAATGGGACGTCCCGGCCGCGCGCCTGGTGCGTGACGGGCTGGTCTGGGTGGTCGACGGCTACCTGGTGAGCGCCACCTTTCCCCTCGCCGACCAGGTGCGCTGGAGGAATCGAGTGGTCAACTCGGTGCGGGCTGCCTTCGTCGCCGTCATTCGGGCCGAAACCGGGGAGACCAGGATCTATCTCCGGCGCACCGCCGATCCCCTCGCGGAGCGGTGGGCCGCCATCACCGGTGGATTGATCCAGCCGGCCTCGGCGCTGCCGGCCGAGCTGCAGCGTGAGGTCTGGTATCCGGAGGCGCTCTATCGGGCCCAGGCCGCGATTCTCCAGGGACCGCACTGGCAGGTCGGTGCGCTGGTGGGCTCGGGAGCCAGCCCCAGCGATGAGCCGGTGCGGCCCGACCAGGCCTGGGACTCCGATACGCTGGGATTGCATCTCCTGATTCCCTACGAGGATCCTGATCATCGGAAGATCATCGCGGTGCTCTCCGGCGGCATGATCGACGGGTGGGAGTCGCTCCGGCTCTTCCGCCTCGACTCGGCGCAAGTTCTGCCCTCTCCGCTGTCGCTCGAGAATCGCTGGAGTCGGTTCCCCACCTATAGCCAGATCCGGGACTCGGTTCGCGAAAGTGGGGGACAATGGAAAGACGGGGCCGTGCACTACTGGCTGGGAGCCACCGGCCTCGGCGCCTACCAGCCCGCCTATGCCAGCTCACCCAATGGCGATCCCTCGATGATCTGGGTCAGCCTGGCTCTGGGCGATCGTCTGGGCGCCGGTCGAACCCTCAACGATGCCTATCGCAATCTCCTGGGTCTCACCACACCGGTGATCGCCACCGGGTCGCTGAGCAGCCAGCTGGAGGAAGCCCGTGCCTGGGCGATTCGCGCCGATTCGGCGCTCCGCCAGGGAGACTTTGTGGCGTTCGGCCGTGCCTTCGAGGCACTCAAGCGAGTGCTGCAAGGCGGGGCCGTTCGGCACAAATAGCAGCTTGCTACTCTCCAATGGGCTCGACTAGCTTGGGGCCCGTGCCAACGCCTCTACCGGTGATCTCCTCGTGAATCTCCACGAGTATCAGGCCCGCGCCCTCCTCAAGGCCGCCGGGATTCCGCTTCCCGATGGGGAGGTCGCCTCGACTGCCGCGGAGGTGGAGGCCATCGCCCGAAAACTGGGCGGGCAGGTGGTGATCAAGGCCCAGGTACACACCGGTGGGCGTGGCAAGGCGGGCGGGGTCAAACTGGCCACCTCTCCGGCGGAGGCCGCCCAGGTTGCAGAGCGGATTCTGGCGCTCCGGATCAACGGCCTCGAGGTGAAGCGGGTGTTGGTCGCCCCGACCACCGATATCGCCACCGAGAGCTACGTCGGCCTGATCATCGATCGGGAGAGTCAGCGACCGGTGTTCATGGTGAGCCCCGCCGGCGGGATCGATATCGAGGAAGTGGCCGCGGAGACCCCCGAGAAGATCACTCGGTTGGCGGTCGATCCTCGGTACGGGTTGTTGCCTCACCAGGGCGTCGATCTCGCCCGGACCCTCTACTCCGATTTCACCCAGGCTCGCCAGGCGGCCCAGATCATGGCCCGCCTGTATGGCGTCTTCACCGGAAACGGCGCCACGCTGGCGGAGATCAACCCGCTGGTCACCACCCCTGATGGTCGGGTGCTGGCGCTGGACGCCAAGATATCGATCGACGACAACGAGCTGGACCGCCGCCCCGACCTGGCCCGGCTGCGGGACGAGTCGGCCGAGGAGCCCAGCGAGGTCGCGGCGCGGGAGGCGGGTCTGAGTTTCATCAAGTTGAGCGGCAACGTGGGATGCGTGGTGAACGGCGCGGGCCTCGCCATGGCCACCATGGACCTGGTCAAGTACTACGGGGGGGAGCCGGCCAACTTCCTGGACATCGGCGGCAGCTCGAACCCCGAGAAAGTGGTGAACGCGCTCCGCATCATCACCCGGGATCCCAACGTCAAGGCGATCCTGTTCAACATCTTCGGCGGGATCACGCGGACCGACGATGTCGCCAACGGCATCGTGGAAGCCACCAACGCGTTCAAGGTGAACGTGCCGATCGTGATCCGGTTGACTGGCACCAACGAGGCTGAAGCCTTCCGGATTCTCCAGGGCGTGGGCATGACCGCGCTGAGCGACATGGACCAGGCCGTGGAGAAGGTCGTCCAGGTGGCGCGGGGCCGGTCATGAGCATCTTCATCGACCAGACCAGTCGAGTGATCGTGCAGGGGATCACGGGCCGGGAAGGCGCGTTCCATGCCCGCCAGATGCTCGAGTACGGCACCCAGATCGTGGCTGGGGTGACGCCGGGGAAGGGTGGCCAGACCTTCGAAGGTCGCGTCCCGGTCTTTGACGGTGTGGCGGAAGCGGTGAAGCGGACCGGAGCCGACACCTCGGTGATCTACGTCCCGGCCGCCGCGGCCGCCGGCGCCATCTACGAGGCGGCCGATGCCGGGATCCGCCTCATCGTCTGCATCACCGAAGGCGTGCCGGTCATGGACATGATCAAGGTGATCCCGTTCGTCCGGGAGCGGGGCAGTCGCCTGATCGGACCCAATTGCCCCGGCCTGATCACTCCCGGCGCGTCGAAGGTTGGCATCATTCCCGGGAACATCTGTCAGGCAGGACGGGTCGGCCTGGTCTCGCGCAGCGGCACGCTGACCTACGAGGTGGTGAACCACCTGACCCGGAACGGCATCGGGCAATCGACCTGTGTCGGCATCGGAGGAGACCCGTTGATCGGCACTTCCTTCGTGGACTGCCTCCGTGCCTTTCAGCAGGATCCCGGCACCGATGCGGTGGTCATGATCGGCGAGATCGGTGGCACCGACGAGCAACGGGCCGCCGCTTTCGTTCGGGCCGAGGTCACCAAGCCGGTGATCGGGTTCATTGCCGGGCAGACTGCGCCCAAGGGTCGCCGGATGGGTCATGCCGGCGCCATCATCTCCGGCTCTTCCGGCACCGCGGAGGAGAAGCTGGCCGCCTTCGAGGCGGCCGGCCTCGGGATCATGCGGCGCCCGGCCGAAGTAGTCGGCCTGGTTCAGGCCCGACTTCGTCGTTGATTCTCTAACTGGTTCGAGGAGTTCCGCGCGTGCCTACTCTGACTCTGGGGATCATCAAGCCCGATGCCATGTCTACCGGCAAGGCCGGGCTGATCCTCGCTCACCTGGAACGGGAAGGGTTCATCCTGCGAGCCACCCGGCTGGTCCGTCTCACCCCCGGCGAGGCCGCCTGGTTCTACGCCGTCCATCGCGGTCGGCCCTTCTACGACCGGCTGATCGAATTCATGACCAGCGGCCCTTGCCTGCCGATGGCCCTGGAGCGCAAGGACGCGGTCGCCCATCTCCGCAAGGTGATCGGCGCGACCGATCCGGCCGAGGCCGCGCCCGGTACCGTCCGCAAGCTCTACGCGGAGTCCCGGTCCCGTAACGCCATCCATGCCTCCGACAGCTCGGAAAACGCCAAGAAAGAAGTGCACTTCTTCTTCTCTGAAGCGGAGCTGGCCAGCCTCTGGGGGTTGGCGGTGGGTGGGAAGACGCCGAAACACCCCTGATTCCGGTCAGTTACCCGACTCGGCTGACTTGACCCAAGTCGTTGTCCCGAATAGCTTAAGCAGCTATGCTTTGTACCGATGTCAGGCTCCTGAAGAAGGGGCCGGTCGAGACCAACGACACCCTCGATCCCAAAGATCCGACATTCGAGGGGCTGGACCTGGACCTCGATGACAAGTTGCAGGTGCGGGGACGGCTGCAGGCCAGTGGCGAAGGTGATTATTTCTGGCACGCCACCCTGACCGGAACGGTCCGGGTCGCCTGCCGGCGGTGCCTCACCGAGATCGCGTACCCTCTCGAGGCGAAGGTCGACGTGCTGTTCAGCGCCGACCCGGACGCGGCGGATGACCCCAGCGTCTATCCGCTGGAAGAGCCGGTGAACGAAGTCGACGTCCGGCCCGCGGTCCGGGAAGAAGTGGCGCTGGCAGTTCCGGCCTTTCCCCTCTGCCGCGAAGACTGCGCCGGACTCTGTCCCCGCTGCGGGGCCAATCTCAACCTGGGGCCGTGCGGCTGCACGGCCTCCACGAAATCCGACTGAGGATCTCATGGCGGTTCCCAAGCGAAGAATGTCCAAGTCCCGGAAGCGGCTCCGGCGCGGCCATGACCGGGCGGCGGTCATGGCCCATCAGGCCTGCCCGCGCTGTGGGTCCCCCAAGTTGCCGCACCGGGTGTGTAACACCTGCGGCTACTATCGGGGCAAGAAGCTGATCGAGGTCGAGGACACCTGACGGTGATCCGCGTCGCTCTGGACGCCATGGGGGGCGACCACGCGCCGCAGGCGGAAATCGAGGGCGCGCTGCTCGCGCTGAAGGACCTCCCGGAGCTGCGCCTCCAGCTGGTCGGACCCCAGGCGGTGCTCGAAGCCGAGCTGGCTAACTACCCCAGCCTCGATCGCTCCCGGCTCGATGTGGTCGACGCGCCCGAAGTGGTGGGGATGGATGAGAAACCCATCGCCGCCATCCGGAAGAAACCACGCTCGACCATCATGGTCGGCCTGGGCCTCCAGGCCGCCGACAAGTCGGATGCCTTTATCTCGGCGGGGAACACCGGCGCGGTCCTCGCCGGTTCGACGGTGCAGCTCGGCCTCCATGAGGGGGTAGAGCGGGCCACCGTCGGCACCCTCTTTCCTACGGCCCATTTGCCGGTGCTGGTCCTCGACGCCGGGGCCAACGTGGACTGCAGTCCCCGCGAGATGGTCGGGTTTGCCTACCTCGGCACCGTGTTCATGCGCGACGTCATGGATCGCGCCGCGCCCAAGGTCGGGCTGCTCAACATCGGCGAGGAGGACGAGAAGGGAAACGCCCAGGCCAAAGAAACGCACCTGGCCCTCAAGCAGGCCCCCGGACTCAACTACGTCGGCAACATCGAGGGGCGGGACATTCTCGGCGGGCACCATCGTTTCGGCACCGTGGACGTGGTAGTGTGCGACGGGTTCGTCGGAAACATCGTGCTCAAGTTCTACGAGTCGGTCGGCCGCTTCATCATTCCCCTGATCCGGAGGAAGGCGCCCGAGGTCTTGCAGCGGGCGGATATGCGCGAGGTGCTCGAGGTGCTCGACTACACCAACTATGGGGGCGCGATGCTGCTGGGCGTGAAGGGCACCACGATCATGTGTCATGGGGCCTCGACCGCCAACGCCTTCAAGAACGCGGTTCGCGTGGCCGTCCAGTCGGTCGAACACCGCCTCAGCCAGCACGTCGGGGCCGAGTTCGCTCAGCACCTCACCGCCGGGCCGCGATGATCCGCCGCCCCTTCGCCGCGATCCAGGGCCTCGGCGTGGCCGTCCCCCAGCGGGTGGTCACAAACGCCGACCTCGAGAAGACCCTCGAGACCTCCGATCAGTGGATCGTGGAACGGACCGGCATTCGGCAGCGGTACTGGGCCGGCCCCGGGGAAACCGTGGCCACCCTGAGCCAGAGCGCCGCCGAGACCGCGATGACCCAGGCCGGCGTCACCGCGGACACCCTGGACGCCATCATCGTCGCCACCGCGACCCCGGATCGCCTCCTCCCTTCCACCGCCTGCGATCTGCAGGCGCTCCTGGGTGCCGACCGGGCCGCGGCCTTCGACATATCCGCCGCCTGCCCGGGCTTTCTCTATGGTCTGACCGTGGGCGAGGGGCTGATCGCCGCCGAACAGGCGGAGACCGTGCTGCTGATCGGCGCCGAAAAGCTTTCCACGATCACCGATCATCAGGACCGCTCGACCGCGGTGCTCTTTGGCGACGGGGCCGGGGCGGCCATCCTCCGCCGGGTCCACGAAGGCAATCGCGGAGTCCTCTCCAACTTCATCCGCTCCGACGGCAAACTCGCCCCGCTGCTCTATATCCCCGGCGGCGGCGCCAATGATCCGATCAGCGATAAGGTGGTCCGCGAGCGGTCCCACTACATGAAGATGGCGGGCCGCGAGGTCTTCAAGGCGGCCGTGTTGACCATGGCCGAGGCCTGCGATGAGGCCCTGCGCCGCGCCGGAGTGACCGCGGAGGAGATCGATCTCCTGGTACCGCATCAGGCCAACATCCGGATCATCGAGGCGACCGCCAAGCACGCCGGCCTCCCGATGGACAAGGTGATGGTCAACGTGGATTGCTACGGCAACACTTCCTCGGCCTCGATCCCGCTGGCCTTGAACCAGGCGGTGCAGGAGGGGAGGCTCAAGCCGGGGGATCTGGTCTTGCTGGTGGCCTTCGGGGCCGGCTTCACGTGGGGTAGCGCCGTCATCCGGTGGTAAGCGTCATCATGTGCCCCGGCCAGGGGGCACAGAAGGTCGGAATGGGGAAGGACCTCGCCGAGCGCTTTCCCGAGGCCCGGCGGACCTTCGCGGAAGTCGATGCGGCACTGGGGATCCCGCTCTCCAGGATCATGTGGGAGGGGCCTGAGGAGGAGTTGACCCTGACCCACAACGCCCAGCCGGCCATCCTCGCTCACAGCGCGGCGGTGCTGGCGGTCGTGCGGGAGCAGTTGAGCGATGCGGCGCTGGCCTTGGGTCACAGCCTGGGTGAGTACAGCGCGTATGTCGCCGCGGGCGCTCTCGGGGCCGCCGAAGCTGCTCGTCTTGTGCGTCGTCGTGGAGAACTGATGCTGGAAGCCGGGGCTCGTCGCCCCGGTACCATGGCGGCGGTCCTGGGACTGGAGACCGCTGCGGTGGAAGCCGCTTGCCGTGAGGCCACGCAGCCAGGGAGTGTGGCGGTCGCGGCCAATCTGAACGCCCCCGATCAGACCGTCATCTCGGGTGACCCACCCGCCGTCGAACGGGCGGGTGAAGGGTGCAAGGCGCGCGGGGCCAAACGCGTGGTGCCGCTCAAGGTGAGCGGGGCATTTCACTCGCCACTGATGGAACCAGCCGTGCCTGGTCTCACCGCCGCGCTGGCCGCTGCGACCTTCAAACGGCCCCGGTTTCCCGTCATCGCCAACGCCACGGCCGGCGCGGTGACCGAACCGGCGGAGGCGGTGAGACTGTTGGCCTCACAGCTTATCGCCCCGGTACGGTGGGTGGAGGGGATTCAGGAGGCGGCTCGTCGGTGCCCGGGGGCGACTTTCCTCGAGGTGGGACCGGGAAACGTGCTGAGCGGATTGCTCAAGCGAGCCGTGCCAGGAGCCAAGTCCGTGACTCTGGGGACGGCGGCGGACGTCGAGCAGTGGCTGAGCCCAGCCAAGGCCTAGCCCGTGCCATGGTGAATATCGATCTCTCGGGACGAGTCGCGCTGGTCACCGGCAGCACGCGGGGCATCGGTCACGCCATCGCGGTGGCGCTCTATCGGGCCGGGGCCAAGGTTGCCATCCATGGCCGGGACGAAGCCAAGGCCAAAGGGATCGCCGAGAGCCTGGGCGAGCGAGCCATCGGCGTCGCCGGCGACATGGCCGACCTCGGCCAGGTGGCCGCCACCGTGGCGGCGGTCGAGGCGGGACTGGGTCCGATCGACATCCTGGTGAACAACGCAGGGATGACCCAGGACAACATCGTGATCCGGATGAGCGAGGCCGAGTGGGATGCGGTGCTGGACGCCAATCTCAAGGGCGCCTTTGCCGCGACCAAGGCGGTCCTCAAGGGAATGATGAAGCGGCGGAGCGGCCGGATCATCAACGTGACCAGCATCATTGGCATGATCGGCAACAAGGGCCAGGCCAACTACGCCGCGAGCAAGGCGGGTTTGATCGGCTTCACCAAGTCGGTGGCCAAGGAATATGCCGGCCGGAATGTCCTGGTGAACGCCGTGGCCCCGGGGTTCATCGAGACCGATATGACCAGCGGCTTGCCTCCGGAGGCGCGGGCCGCGATGTTAGGCGGGATCGCACTGGAACGACTGGGGCGGCCCGAGGACGTGGCCGGGGCCGTGCTCTTTCTGGCCTCGGACCTGGCGGGGTACATTACCGGCCAGGTTCTGGTGGTCGACGGCGGCATGATTTTCTAACCGGCGGGACTGCACACCCAACCGAGGAAGCCATGAGCAACGTGAACGTGGATGAGAGGGTCAAGGACATCATCGTCGAGGAGCTGGGCGTCGAGCGGGAGAAGCTCACCAACGAGGCCAGCTTCATGGAGGACCTCGGCGCCGACAGCCTCGACACGGTCGAACTCGTCATGGCCTTCGAGAAGGAGTTCGATATCGACATCCCGGATGAGGAGGCCGAAAAGCTTCGCACCGTCGGAGACGCCCTCAAGTATCTTCACGAGAAGATCGGGAAATAAGGAGTCGCAGTGGCACATCGGGTCGTAGTCACCGGCGTCGGAATGGTGACGCCGGTGGGCAATACTGCTGCCGAAACCTGGAACTCCCTTCTCGCCGGGTGCTCCGGGGCGGGCCCCATCACCAAGTTCGATCCCTCCAAGCTCCAGGTCCGTTTCGCCTGCGAAGTGAAGGGCTTCGACCCCACGAAGTTCATGGACAGAAAAGAGGCGCGTCGCTACGACCTCTTTGCCCAGTTCGCGCTGGCTGCGGCTCACGAGGCCATCACCGAGGCCGGGCTTGAGGGACGCTTCCCCAATCCCGACCGCACCGGCGTCGTGATCGGGAGCGGCATCGGCGGCATGATGACCTTCGAGGAGAACTTCGCCGCCTACTTCCAGAAGGGTCCCGACCGGGTCTCCCCCTTCTTCATCCCGATGTACATCCCCGATATCGCGGCCGGGCTGGTCTCGATCCGCTATGGGCTCCGGGGTCCCAACTTCTGCACCGTCTCCGCGTGTGCCTCTTCGGCCCATGCCATCGGCGAGTCCTACGAGCTGATCAGGGACGGCAAAGCCGAAGCGATGGTGAGCGGTGGCGCCGAGGCCGCGATCTGCGGCCTGGCGGTGGCCGGCTTCCAGAACATGAAGGCCCTCTCGACCCGGAACGACGCGCCGCAACAGGCCAGCCGGCCGTTCGACAAGGGCCGGGATGGCTTCGTGCTGGGAGACGGCGGCGCGATCGTCGTCCTGGAGAGCCTGGAACATGCCCAGCGCCGGGGCGCGAAGATTCTGGGCGAGGTGCTGGGTTACGGACTGAGCGGGGACGCCAACCACATCACGTCCCCGGCTCCGGAAGGCGAAGGGGCGCAGCGGGCCATGCGGGACGCGCTGCAAAGCGGTGGTTTGAAGCTGACCGACGTGGGATATATCAACGCCCACGGGACCTCCACACCGCAGGGCGATATCGCCGAGACCCAGGCGGTCAAGAAGGTCTTCGGGGAGCATGCGCGCCGCCTGATCTTCGGCTCGACCAAGTCGATGACTGGCCACCTGCTGGGAGCGGCCGGGGCCCTGGAGTTTGTGGTGGCGCTCAACGTGGTCCGCACCGGGAAGATTCCGCCGACCATCAACCAGGTCACGCCGGATCCCGAGTGCGATCTGGATTCGGCCCCCAACAAGATGGTGGAGCGGAAGGTCGATCTCGCCCTGTCCAACTCCTTCGGCTTCGGCGGGCACAATGTGACCTTGGCCGTTGGACGACTCGCCGCCTGAAAACAACGCGACCCGGGGATCTCCCGGGTCGGCCATTCCCTCGATAGTTCGCGAAGCTAGTGTCCGGAGTCCTTCGGAAGGTCCGGCGCGTTTGGAATCACCGGCTCCTTGGCAAAGGCGGCCGGGAGGTTCACCGATCCCACCGCCCGGAGCACCGTGGCCAGCACTGGGGAGAGCTTCCCCGACGGAACGCTGTTCAAGGCACCCACCCGCCGCGTCAGCCAGCTGCGTTGACCGGCGTACTTCTGCATGCTCTCCGCATCGAGAAAGGCGATCGACGCCGGGGTGTAGTCGTACTGTCCCGCCTGGCTGATCATCACCTGATAGACGCCGTCCACATTGGCGAGCAGGGAATCGGTGAGGCGCGCCATGTCGGTAGGTTCCAACCGGCTGGGGTGAGCCTTCCAGGCCGCGAAGTCCGCGGCGGTCCAGGACTGCCGTTGCATCAGGGCGGCGGCCGAGTCCTGGAACGATTTTTCGATCGCGGCGCTTTTGTTCCGGTACGCGCCGAGCACTCCGACCATCGTGCTAATCACCTGGTGCGCCAGCTTCAGACTGTCGGTAGAGCCCAACCGCTCAGGCTCCAGCAGTCGCCCGAAGTGGATCCGGACCAACGCGGTGTCGAAGTCCGCTCGGGCCGAGTCCTGCGCGCTGGTGTAGCGACGGGCCAGAGACTCAGGGGTGAGCCCCGCACCCGGGGTGGCCGCCTGGGGCTGGGTCGAACTCGGCGACGCCGCCGGATGAGCCGGCGCTGGGGGCTTCACGGCGCTCGAGTCCACCGTGGTCGGGGCGGAGGGCGAGCGCAGCAGGCGCCAGGTGGCCAGCGCGGCTACCAGGGCCAGCACCACTGCGGCGATCGGCACAACCGGAGGCTTGCGGCGACGCGGTGCATGGCCCGGCTGCAACACCCCGATCGGGCCACTGGTCCGGGGACGCGGTGTGTCCACCACCATTTCCTGGGGCCCAGATCGGCGAGTGGAAATGTCCGAGAGTGAGATTTCGCTCGTGACCAGCAGCGACGGTGGCTCCTCACCTGCGGGCGTTGCAGGGGTTGGCTTGGCCCCCTCGGCAACCGGCGCCGGCTCTGCCCTGGCCGGCGGGGCCTCGTCCAGCTCCAGTCCGGGGCTCACGTCCTGGGTGACCAGCCCGGGGACCGCCGGTGCTGGTGGTTCAAATTCGGGCAACGGCGCAATGGCAATCGGTGGAGCCGGAACCGGTGGAAGCGGCGCGACTGGACCCGGAGCCGGCTCCGCCGCCTTTTCGATCGGTGCCAGCGGTTCGAGCTCGAGCAACGGCGCGATGGCAATGGGCGGCGCAGGAACCGGAGGAAGCGGCGCAACGGCAGCCGGAGTCGGTTCCGCCGCCTTCTCGATCGGTGCCAGCGGTTCGAGCTCGAGCAACGGCGCGATGGCAATCGGTGGGGCCGGGACCGGAGGCAGCGGCGGAATAGGAGCTGGGGGTGGCTCTGCTGCCCTGCTGGCTACCGGCGCCGAAGCGGGCGCAGGCGGATCCAACTCGATCAGCGGCGCGATGGCGATGGGCGGGGCCGGGACCGGAGGTAGCGGCCCAATGGGAGCCGGGGGTGCTTCTGTTGCCTTGGAGGCGACCCGTGCCGGCGGTTCCTCCTTACGCGGGGCAGGAGGGGGCGGCTCCAGCTCGAGCAACTCCGCAATCGAGATGGGTGGTGCCGAAGCCGCAGGAGGTGGCACACTTGGCGGCGGCGGTGTTGCCATCTTGGGAGTTGCTGGGGCCGGCGGTTGGCCCTTGCGGGTGAAGTCGATCGCAGGTCGCGGTCCTGACCCCCGAAGCGGCGGTGGTGTGAACACCGGTGCCTTGGGAGCGACGACCACCGGTCTCGATGGCGGAGGCTCCTCGACAGCGGTGCTCGCCTGCGTCGCGGAGCCGGTACCGCTTTCGAGCGCGGACTTGTAGGCTGGATGAACCGTGATCGGGACCCACTTCTCCGAGCGCTGGTGATAGATCAACGCACGCGAAGTGACCAAGCCGCTCTGGATGCCCTGAGCAAGCTCGGCTACACTGCTGAAAACGGTCTCCTCGCCGGACGCCAGCTTGATCCGCAACATGGCCACTTTCTTCGGGTGAAATGGGGCCAGAAGTCTTTGTCAGTGTTGAACTAGCAACTCGCGTGCCGAACAGGCACCGAGGTCCCAAAATGGCCTCCCAGCAGAGCCTCCGGGTCATCCGACCCGTGCAGGCCGGCCCAACGCCGGGCGGCCAGGGGCAATCGACAACTCCCCGAACCCGCTGTTAGATTAACCGGCGCAGCTTACTTCAGATCCAGCAAGGAGATACGATGTCGGGGCCAGTAGATCCTGCCCAACTGAGAGACCCCGATCTCCGCTTGGTAGCCACCAAGGTGCTCGAGGGTCGCCGGTTGGAAGCGGCCGATGCCCGTGCACTTTACCAGACCGCCGATATCCTGGGTCTCGGCCAACTCGCGGACTTCGCCAATCAGCGCCAGAACGGGGACCGGGTCTTCTTCTCGGCCAACCAGCACATCAATCCGACCAACGTCTGCGTCCTCCGGAACACCTGCGTCTTCTGCTCGTTCGCGCGGATGCCGAAGGAAGAGGGGGCGTACACCCGCTCGCTCGAGGAAGTCTTCGCCGAGGCGGAACAGGCGCATGGCTCGCCGACCCGTGAATTCCATATCGTGGGCGGACTCCACCCCAAGCTCCGGCTCAGCTACTACACCGACCTGATTCGGGGCCTCAAGGAGCGCCACCCGGAGATCCACATCAAGGCGCTGACCGCCGTGGAGATCGCGCACCTGGCCCGGATCGAGAAACGTCCGGTGCGGGAGATCCTGATCGAACTCAAGGACGCGGGCCTGACCAGTCTGCCGGGCGGAGGGGCCGAGGTGTTCAGCACCGCCGTGCGCGCCACCATCGCCGAGCGGAAACTGACCGGTGAGGAATGGCTCCAGGTGCATCGCGTCGCGCATGAGCTGGGGATCCCCAGCAACTGCACGATGCTCTACGGCCACGTCGAAACGGCGGACGACCGGATCGAGCATCTGACCATGCTGCGGAGCCTGCAGGATGAGACTAGCGGATTTCTCACCTACATCCCGCTGGCCTACCACCCAGACCACAACGAGCTGGGCGAGGAGATGGGCCGGGTCGGAACCGCGACTACCGGCTACGAGGATCTCAAGAACATCGCCGTGGGCCGGCTGTTCCTCGACAACATCCCGCACGTCAAGACGCATTGGCCGATGGTGACCGCCTTTATTTCGCAGGTCGCCTTGAGCTTCGGCTGCGACGACGTCGAGGGCACCGTGGTCTACGAGCGGATCTACCACGAGGCCGGGGCCCAGACGCCGATGCACCTCGAGTACGGCGATCTGGTCGCCCTGATCCGCGGAGCGGGGAAGCGGCCCGTCGAGCGGGACAGCCTTTACCGTGCGGTGCGGGAGAGCTTCGACGATCCACTCGACTCGCCGCGCCCGATCATGGAGGGGGCCCGGGCCCCGGTGGTGCACGCCGCATGAGACTCGGTCGAATTCCCTGGATCAACTGCTACCCGATCTACGGCGCCATCGATCGCGGGCTGGTCGCGGTGGACGGCGAACTGGTGACCGCCACGGCCTCCGAGCTGGATGACCTCCTCGCCGCTGGCGAACTGGACCTGAGTGTGGTCTCGGCGGTGGACTACGCTCGTGCCGCGGCTTTGTACCACCTGCTTCCCGATCTGGCCATCAGCTGCGACGGACCGGTCCACAGCGTGGCCCTCTTCGCCAAGCGCCCCCTCGCTGAGCTCCACGACGCGACGGTGCTGCTGAGTGCTTCGTCTCGCACGTCAGTGCTCCTCCTGGAGCTCCTTTGCCGCCACCGCTGGCGGATCGCTCCTCGCCTCGCCACGGTGCGAGCCGAGTCACCGGATCTGGAGGCCTTGCAGCAGTTCCCCCACGACGCAGTGCTGGTGATCGGCGATGCGGCGCTGATGCTGACGGCTCGGGGGGTCTATCCCTATCGCTACGACCTGGGCGCGGAGTGGCGGGACTGGACCGGGCTGCCGTTCGTGTTCGCGGTCTGGGCGGCGCGGCGCGACGCTCCCGAGAAGGCCGTCCGGCGCATGCACGCGGCGTTGCTCGAATCGCGGCGGTGGGGGCTCTCCCATCTCGATCAATTGGCCGAGGCCGCGGCCCAGACCAGTGGCGTCGGCGTCGACGTCTGCCGGGCCTACCTCGGCGACCTGGATTACGCCCTGTCCTACCGCCATCTGGCAGGACTCACCGATTTCTTCCGCCGGCTGGCCGCCGATGGTCTGGTGCCGGACGGGTCCCTCTCTTTCATCACGGCGGCCTGATGAGCGTGGATCGCGGCTCCGGCGAGTTCCGGGACTACCTCGAGCTTTACCAGCGGGCCAGCCTGCTCGAGCTGGGTCAGCTGGCCGATGCCGAACGGTGGCGCCTCCACCCGGAGAACGTCGTCACCTACATCATTGACCGGAACATCAACTACACCAACGTGTGCGTGGCCGATTGCAAGTTCTGCGCGTTCTACCGCCGGCCCAAGCACAACGAGGGGTACGTCCTGAGCTACGAGCAGATCGGCCGGAAGATCGACGAGTGCAAGGCGATCGGCGGCGTGCAGATCCTCCTTCAGGGCGGCCATAACCCGTACATCCCCTTCGAGTGGTACCTGGACTTGATGCGCTACATCAAGCGCCATCATCCGATCCACATTCACGGATTTTCCCCCTCAGAGGTGGTGTTCTTCAGCGAGCGGTTCGGCCTCTCGGTCGCCGAGGTGGTCCGGGAGCTCAAGGCGGCGGGGCTGGACAGTATCCCCGGTGGAGGCGGAGAGATCCTGGTGGACGAGGTGCGACAGCGCGTCGCCAAGAAGAAGGCCCAGACCGAGGAGTGGCTGGGGGTCCAGGAAGAGGCCCATCGTCAGGGGATGAAGACATCGGTTACGATGATGTACGGGCTGGGTGAATCGGATGCCGATCGCGTGGAGCACCTGCTGCGGGTCCGGGATCTCCAGAGTCGGACCGGCGGCTTCACCGCGTTCATCTGCTGGCCGCTTCAACCCGATGGGACGGAGATGGCGGACAGCAGGAAGACCGACGCCGTGACCTACCTGCGTATCCTGGCCATGGGGCGCATCATCTGCCGGAACGTGCCCAACATCCAGTCGTCCTGGGTCACCATGGGACTCAAGATCGGACAGGTGGCCCTCCGGTTCGGGGCCAACGATTTCGGAAGCCTGATGATGGAGGAGAACGTGGTCTCCTCCGCCGGCACCACCCACCGGGCCAGCCTGCAGGAGATGGAGCGCTGCATCCGGGACGCGGGATACACGGCCCGGCGTCGCCGCCAGGACTACTCGATCCTCGAAGACACCGCGACCGTCGCGGCCTGAGGAGGTACCGACCTCTCTCGGCGTTCCCGCTTGACGCTAGACGTTCCTCATGCTTCGCATCGGCATCGGCTACGACTCCCATCGCTTCGAAGCCGGCCGCCCCCTGGTGCTGGGTGGTCAGCGCATTCCGTCCGACGCGGGCCTGGCCGGCCATTCCGACGCGGACGTGGTCACCCATGCGCTGATCGACGCGTTGCTCGGCGCGGCGGGGGCCGGGAACATCGGTCGCCTCTTCCCCGACAAGGATCCCCGCTGGAAGAACGCCGATTCTCTCCACCTCCTCCGGGCGACGCGGGATCACCTGCGGGACCGCGACGTTCACCCGCAACAGGCGGACATCACCATCATCGCGGAGCGGCCGAAGCTGGCCGACTACCTGGACACCATGGGCTCCATCCTCGCCGCGCATCTCGACCTGGAGCCGGGACGGATTTCGGTCAAAGCCAAGACCAACGAGGGAATGGGGTTCATCGGGAGGGGAGAAGGAATCGCGGCGCTGGCGGTGGCCACGGTGGAGGCCCGCTGATCGACGAATTCCTCGATGGGCTGGTCGGCCTGCCCCCCGGCGCCATCTACGCGATCGTTGCCCTCTGTACGGCGGTGGAGAACGTGTTCCCGCCGATGCCGTCGGACGCCGTCGTAGCCCTCGCCGGGTTTCTCTCGCGCCACCATGCGGTCAACCCCTATGCGGTCTTCCTGAGCGCCTGGTCCGCAAACCTGGTGGGCGCCGGGCTGGTCTACTGGGCGGCGCGCCGCTACGGCCGCGCGTTCGTCCTGAGTCCCGTGGGCCGACGGGTGTTTCCTTCGGGTGCAGTCGCCGAGCTGGAGCGTCAGTACCTTCGCTTCGGAGTACCTGGAGTGTTTCTGGCCAGACTGATCCCGGGGCCGCGCTCGGCGGTTCCTCCGTTCGGTGGGTTGGTAAACCTGCGCCCGGCCGTGGTACTGGTTCCGGTTGCCCTCGCCGGAATGGTGTGGTATGCCGCGATCACCGGCATCGGGGTCGCCCTGGGATCCGAGTGGGAGTCGATCCGGCACTTCATCGAGGCCCTGAACCGGACCCTGTTCCTGGTCGGGGTCAGCGCCTTGGCGGCAATCATTGGGTGGATCGTCTGGCGGCGACGGGCTCGCCGGGAGGACCGCCTCTGGGCCGCGCTCCACGCCGCCTTTGCGCACGACGCCGCGGCCGAGACCCGCGCCCACGAAGATCCGGCACTGGCGGCCGCCGCGATGCTCCTGCTCGAGCTGGCCCGCTCCGACCGAACGTTCGATCCGGCCGATCTCGCCGCCATCGAGGGCCGGCTGCGCGAGCGGTGGTCGCTGCCCCCGGCGGGTGATCCTGCCGCCGAGGATGAGAAGCACCTGGCCGCCAGAGTCACCGAGACCTTCGATCGCGTTGCGCGCGTCGAGCTCTACCAGCGGCTGCGGAGCCTGGCCGCGAGTGGTGACCGTCTGCAGCCGGCCGAAGAGCGCCTGCTGCTTCGGGCTGCCGCTCTCCTCGGCCTCGACGACGCCGACGCTTCGACCCGGGAGAAGGTCTCGTGACCACCGACCTGCGGGAATTCGCGCTGGAGCAGTTTCGCGACTTCCTGCAGCTCGAGGGGGGCCACAGCACCAACACGGTCGAGAGCTACCTCCGGGATCTCCAACGGGTGGCCTCCTATGCCGAAGGGCAGGGAGTGCACGACCCGGCCTCGGTGACCCCAAGCCTGCTTCGCGAATTCGTCTTCACTCTGAAAGACCTGGGGTTGAGTCCCGCCACCATTCGGCGTCAGGTGTCCGCCATCCGGACCTACTACCGGTTTCTGGTGGCGGAAGGTCTGGTGCCCATCGATCCCAGCGATCGCCTGGAGTCTCCCCGACGCGGACGCCGGCTCCCCCCCACGCTTTCAGTGGCGGAAGTCGAAGCCATGTTACAGGCGGCTGACCCGGACCACCCCCTCGCCTGGCGAGACCGTGCGTTGATCGAGCTGGGCTATGGCGCGGGACTCCGGGTCTCCGAGCTCTGTGGGCTGACATTGGGCGATCTCCGCTTCGACGAAGGGGTGGTGAGGGTGATCGGTAAGGGATCGAAGGAGCGCCTGGTTCCAGTGGGCCGTAACGTCATCGGGACGGTCTCGGTCTACCTGCACCAGGTCCGTCCGAACCTTGACCGCGGCAAGGGCCGCAACCGGGTGCTGCTCAACCGGCGGGGCGAGCCGCTGTCGAGAGTGGGGGCCTGGGGCGTCGTGAAGCGGCTGGCCACGGCGGCCGGTGTGACCAAACCGGTCACTCCCCACACCCTCCGCCATACCTTCGCTACGCATCTCCTGGAAGGAGGCGCCGACCTGCGGGCGGTGCAGGAGATGCTCGGTCACGCCGATCTCTCCACCACCCAGATCTACACCCACATCGACCGCGAATACCTGCGATCGGTGCATAAGCAGTATCACCCCCGCGGTTAACCGGGTCGTTCCCGTCGTGCCGCGTCCCCATCGAGTGATTTTGCAGGACCGCCGGTCCGCCCCGACCGCCTTGTCCGCCGTGTCCGTCTTGTCCCTCTTGTCCGTGTTATCCGCCTGCGCCTCCTACCAAGCCGCTCCGGTCGACCAGAGCTCTCTGACCGCCGCCTACAATGCGCGGCGTCTCGACGATCCGGGACTCCACGGCTACCTGGCGTCGGCCGGGCTCGACCCCGCGACGACAGGGTGGCAGGCACGAGACCTGGCTTTGGCGGCGTGGTATTGGAGCCCCTCGCTCGATCGTGCCCGCGCCGCGAGGACCGAGGCGATCGCCGGCCAGATTACTGCCGGATATCGTCCCCAACCCGGCCTGTCGGCAGCCGTCGAGAAGGACTATTCGGGAGGAGGTGGAGAGCCTCCGTGGGGTGTCTCGGGGACCCTGTCGTTCACCTTTGAGCTGGGTGGAAAGCGCGGAGCCCGCATGGCCCGCGCGCAGGCGCGCACCTTCCTCGCCGAGGAAGAGGTCTCGCTGGTGGCCTGGCAGGAGGCGACGGACGTTCGCCGCAGTGCCGACCGGCTCGCCTCGGCCGAGTTCAGGCTGGGGGACGTCCGCGCCGAACTCAGCGCGCTTCGGACCCTCGATTCGGTGTTAAAGGCGCGCTATCGCGAGGGAGTGGTGACCCGCGCCGACCTGGCCCAGAACGAAGCCGAGCTCCAGGGCGCCCTGGTCGAGCGGGGCCTGGCTCAGCGCGAGCTGAGGGACGCCGTCTCCGGCATGGCTGCCTCGGTCGGGGTGGTTCCCGGTCAGCTCGACACCCTGAAGGTCGCGCCGCCGGGTGAATCGTGGTGCACCGCCGCATCGGCCCTGCCTCGCGACTCGCTGCAGAGCCTGGTGGTGCGGTCCCGACCCGAGGTGGGCGTGGCCCTCGCCGCGTACAGCGTGACGGAGGCCGACGTCCGCCTGCAGATTGCCAATCAGTATCCGGACATCACACTGGGGCCGGGCCTCTTCTTCGATCACGGGATCAACAAATGGACGGTGCTGTTCGCCCTGCCCACCATCCCGTTTCATCGGAATCGCGGGCCTATTGCCGAGGCCGAGGCGCGGCGTGGCGTCGCGGCGGCCCAGGTGGCAGTGGTGCAGGACTCCGCCCTGGCCGATCTCGACACCGGACTGGAGCGTTGTGCGGTCAGTTCGGCGTTGCGAGCGTCCGCGGACTCCTTGTTCGACCTGATCCGCGAGCGCGCCGATCGGGCCCAGGCCGCCTACGACCGGGGCGAGACCTCGCGACTGGAGCTGGCGTTCCTGGATCTGGCGCGAGTTCGGGCCGAGCGGACCCGTCACGCGGCCGACCAGCAACGGCGAGAAGCGGGGACCCTGCTCGAGCAGGCGGCCGGTGTCTGGCGCAGCGACCCGCCGGCCCGCTGGCCTAACCCCGCCAATGAGCCGCGCGGAACCACACTCTTGAAGGACACGTTGCCATGATTCGGCGCGCACTGGTGCTGATCGCCATTCTTGCGGGAGCTGGCTGGCTGATTCGCTCCGGCCTCCAACGCCGCGCCACCTCCTCGGCCCACCAGCCGGCCACCGAGCCCATCCGCATGGTGGCCTCCGAGGGCCAGGCGGCCATCGTGCTCGATACCGCCACCAATCGCCGAATCGGGATCGCCACCGCCGTGCTCCAGCCTCTCCAGCACCCCGGTGAGCTGGCCCTGGCGGGAGAGATCGTTACCGATCCTTCCGCCCTCGCCATCGTTCGTGCCGCGGTCTCGGGGCGGCTGATGATTCCTGAGGGGAGTCACTGGCCCGCCTTCGGCGACCCGGTGGCCGCCGGAGCAGTGCTGGGCCAGGTGTCTGACGCCCTGCCGCTCACCGCCCCACGTTCGGGTGTGGTGAGTCGGATTCTGGCCCAACCCGGCGAACTGGTGCAGGCGGGGCAGGGCCTGCTGGAGATCACCGACTACGCCAGACCGCTGGCCCGCGTCGCCTGGGGCAGTGTCGCCCCACAGCAGCCGCCGGCTTCGATCTTCGTCGCACCCGCCGAGCACGCCAGCACTCGACTTCCGGCGCGCCTGGTAGGCCCGGCCCCCGAAGCCGATCCGCTCACCCGATGGCCGGCCTTTCTCTACCGTCTCGACCGGGGCTGGCCCGGAGCGCGGCCCGGGGCGGCGGTGCAGGCGTTCGTTCCCGATCCCAAGACGCTCCTGCGCGGCGTGTTCGTTCCCGCCGACGCGGTGGTCCAGTGGGATGGGCTCACCTGGGTCTTCATCGAGCGGGGGACCGGACGCTACGTCCGGACCCGCGTCTCCGCGGAGCGGCCGGTGCCGGGTGGATGGCTGGAGGCGGGAGACGTAGCGGCCGGCGACACCGTGGTGATTCGCGGCGCCCAGCAGCTGCTCTCCGAGGAGTTCCGCGCCAAGATCGTGGTTGGCGAAGAGGTCGGCGAGTGAGAGACTGGTCGATCCTTCCGGGGCGGATCGCGTGCTAGCCGGGCTGGTCCAGTTTTCGGTTCGGCGCCGCGGTGTGGTGATCGGGCTCGGCTGCGCCCTGGTCGCCTACGGCGCCGGCGTGCTCGTCCGCTCCAAGCTCGATGTCTTTCCGGAGTTCGCGCCCCCGCAACTCTCCATTCAGACCGAGGCCCCGGGATTCTCCCCTGAACAGGTCGAAATCTTGGTCACCAAGCCGATCGAAGACGCCATCAACGGCGTCAACGGCCTCAAGGCGCTCCGCTCCCAATCGCTCCAGGGGTTCTCGCTCATCACCGCGGTGCTCACCGAAGGGATGGACCTCTATCGCGCGCGCCAGGCGCTGGCCGAGCGGTTGAGTGTGGTCACCGGGCGTCTACCCGCGGCGGTGAAGCCGCCAGTCTTGAGTCCGCTCACATCCTCTTCGAGCACCGTGCTGGTGGTGGGGATCACTTCGAAGACCCGCACGCCGATGGAACAGCGGACCTTCGTCGACTGGACCCTCAAGCCCCGGATCCTAGCGGTGCCCGGGGTGTCCAAGGTGGCGGTCTTCGGCGGCAAGGTGAGGCAGCTCCAGCTGCAACTCGATCCTGATCGGTTGCGAGCGCTCGGTATCGGAGCCAACGAAATCCTGGCCGCCGCCGCCAAGGCGACCGGTGTGCGCGGGGCCGGAGTCATCGACAACGCGAATCAACGAATCATCGTGCGCACCGAAGGCCAGTTGCTGACCCCCGAGGCGCTGGCCCGCAGCGTGGTCCGGGAACGCAATGGCGCCTTACTTCGGCTGGGGGACATCGGGCACGTGGTGGAGGGGGCCGAACCCAAGTTCGGGGACGGCAGCATCAACGGCGAGCGGGGCTGCGTGATCGTGGTCTCGGCCCAGCTGGGCGGCAACACCAAGGAGGTGGCGGCGGCCGTCGAGGCTGCCTTGCACGACTTGGCGCCCGCCATCGAGGCCGGCGGGTACGTGCTTCACCCCAACCTCTTCCGTCCGTCCGAGTTCATCGATCTGGCGCTGCACAACATCACCGTCGCCCTGCTGCTCGGGACGTTCCTGGTGGCCGGGGTGCTGTTGCTGTTCCTCTTCGACGTGGGGGCGGCGGCGATCTCGCTCACGGCGATCCCGCTTTCGCTGCTCACCGCTCTCATCGTCCTCAACGCGCTGGGACTCTCGATCAACACCCTGACCCTCGGGGGACTGGCGATCGCGCTCGGGGAGGTGGTGGATGACGCCATCATCGACGTGGAGAACATCGCCAGGCGGCTGCGCCTCAATCGGGCGCTCGAGCACCCGCGGCCGGTCTCCGAGGTGGTCGTGAGTGCGTCCCTGGAAGTTCGCGGGAGCGTGGCCTACGCGACCTTTGTCGTCGCCCTGGTCTTCGTGCCGGTGCTCACGCTCACCGGGGTGCAGGGCTCGTTGTTCCGCCCGCTGGCCATCGCTTACATCCTGGCCACCCTCGCCTCGCTGGTGGTGGCCCTCACGGTCACCCCCGCCCTCACCCTGCTGATTCTGGCCCGTCGCGGTCATCGCGAACACGATTCGATCGTCCTGGCCCGCCTGAAACAGGGGTACACCGCAACGCTTGGCGCCCTCCTCGGTCGGCCGGTGCCGATCATGATCGCCGCCGCCGTCGTCTGCGCGGCGGCGGCGGCCATGCTGCCGTTCTTCGGAGCCACCTTCCTCCCCGAGTTCAGGGAAGGGCACTACCTGATCCACATGTCGGCGGTCCCCGGGACCTCGCTTCACGAATCGCTGCGTCTCGGCGATGAGGTCAACCAGGCGCTACACCGGGATCCCCGGGTGCGCTCCGTGGCCCAGCGCGCGGGCCGGGCCGAGCTCTCCGAGGACACTTGGGGACCGCACTACAGTGAATTGGAAGTAGATCTGGTGCCGCTGACCGGAAAGGCTGCGCGAACCGTAACCGATGACCTTCGGGCTCGGTTGATGGGGTTCCCCGGCCTGAGCTTCGCCATTCGGGGCTTCCTGGCCGAGCGGATCGAAGAAACCCTGACGGGGTCAACGGCCGAGGTCGCCATCAGGATCATCGGAGACGACCTGGACAGCCTGGACGCCGCGGCCAAGGCAGTAGCCACCATGGTTCGCCGGGTGCCGGGAGCGGCCGACGTGCAATATGACGCCCCGCCCGTGGTGCCGGAGGTCACCGTGAAGCTGCGGCCCAGCGACGTGGCCACCGCCGGCCTGACCAACGATGAGGTCCTCGCCACCGTCGAAGCCGCGACGCGCGGGGCCAAGGTGACCGAGACCTTCGAAGGCAACCGCACTACCGACGTGGTAGTGATCCTCGATTCCGCGGCCCGGAGCCGGCCGGAGGATCTGGCCCGCCTGCCGATCCTTTCCCCCAGCGGGCGGATGACCAACCTGGCGGACATCGCCGACATCTCGCGGACGTCAGGACGCTATCTCATCTCGCATCTGGGGACCCGTCGAGTCCAAACCGTGACCTCGAATGTGTTGGGCGGAGATGTGGGATCCTTTGCGAGTGAGCTCCAGAGTCGGCTCCGCCAACCCGGGCTCCTTCCCAAAGGGATCTATGCGGAGCTGGGTGGCACCGCCGCGGCGCAGCAGGAGGCCCAGCGCGAGCTTCTTCTGAACAGTTTTCTGGCCGGGGCGGGGATTGTGTTGCTTCTCTGGTTGGCCTTTGGGGAGGCCAGTCGCCTGGTCCTGGTGCTGGCCAACCTCCCACTCGCGCTGGTGGGCGGGGTACTCGCCGTGTTTGCTACCGGCGGCCTTCTTTCGCTGGGTTCCCTGGTCGGGTTCGTGACCCTTTTCGGCATCGCGACGCGGAACGCGGTGATGCTGATCTCCCATTACGAGCACCTGGTCCGTGTCGAAGGAGCGACCTGGGGCCTGGAGACCGCGCTGCGTGGAGCGGCCGAGCGGTTGGGGCCGATCCTCATGACCGCGACCGTCACGGGCCTGGGCTTGTTGCCCCTGGCGTTGGGCAGCGGCGACCCCGGCCGGGAGATCGAGGGCCCCATGGCCGTAGTGATCCTCGGCGGCCTGACCACGTCCACCATCCTGAGCCTGTTCGTCCTGCCCCCCCTCGCCTTGCGGTTCGGTCGGCTGGGAGAAACGGGCAACGGGGAGACTTCCGGAAACTGAAACCCGGGGAGATCTTCCTACGTCTCTAAGTGAAACACCCTGATCCCGTTCAACGGGAGCTCCCTATGCGGAACTATTGGATACGAATCGCCATCGGCGCCCTGGGCGTCTTTACGGCTGGATTGATCATTGTCACCGTGGCGAAGCACGGAAAAATGGCCCTGAACGCCAAGCTCGAGTCCTCGGACCCGATCACCCTGCCGCTCGCCTTCCTTCCTTTCAAGGTGGACCAGCAGCAGCTCGGTACCTTCAGCAAAGTCATCATCATGCGGAGCGATCCCAAGCACGTCTCCGGCCTTCATCTCACCATCGACCTGAAACAGCCCGGGGCAGCGGATCGGTTCAAGAACTGCACCCTGGTCTCGGATCTCCAGGTCGACACGAAAGGGAAGAACTTCGACGTGCAGAACGGCAGCTTCCGCTGCGTCACCGATACCGCTGGGATGAAGCTGGTCCGGTTCGGCGACATCATGTTCCATCCCGCGGGGGACATGCGCCCATTTCTGATCCCGGCCGACGTGGCGGAGCATCTGCGGAGCCACGCCATCGATATCAACATCTCGGGGAAAAGCGATTCGATGAGCCAGATGGCAGATTCCATGGCGGCCATGGCGGAGTCGCTCAGCATCAACGCCGAATCGATCAGGATCCGGGTGCAGCGCGTGGTTGACTCGGCCCAGGTCAAGCAGACCCAGAAGCAGACGCAGAAGCCGAAGGCAACGCAGGCTCCACAAACCCACTGATTCGGGAGCGCCGGCCTCGCGCCGCCTTGTCCCGGGCCTGAGTCCGGCCTAGGTTAGACCTCCCATGCTCCTGGTCCTCGACAATTACGACAGCTTCACCTACAACCTCGTCCAGTACGTGGGCGAGTTGGGGGCGGACCCTGTCGTCTATCGGAACGATGCGATCTCGCCGGAGCAGGCGCTGGCACTCGAGCCGATGGCGATCATCGTGAGCCCGGGCCCTGGCACCCCGGCTGACGCGGGGATCTCGGTGGCCCTCATTCGTGCGGCCGCCGGTCGAGTGCCCATCCTCGGCGTCTGTCTTGGACACCAGGCCATCGCCGAAGCCTACGGGGGGAAGGTGGTGCGCGCCGGTCGCTTGATGCACGGCAAGACGACCTCCATTCGGCATGAAGGCCAGGGGATCTTCCGCGGCGTACCCAACCCACTCGAGGTCATGCGCTATCACTCCCTGGTCGTCTCTCCGCGTGACCTGCCTGAAGAGCTGGTCGTCACGGCGTCCTCGGCTGATCGACCCGCCGGAGAGGAAATCATGGCCCTGCGCCACCGCCGGGACCCCGTTTTCGGCGTCCAATTCCATCCCGAATCGGTGGGGACCGAGGAGGGAAAGCTCCTGGTTTCCAACTTCCTCGCCTTGGCCTCGCACAAGAAAGAGGCCAGTTTAACGGCGGTCGGTAATGATTTGCGCTAGAATCGCTTAGCCTGCCCCAACCTCGCCGCTTCTGCTGCGGCACGACTTTTGACTCCGACCGCACCCGGTATTACGTTGGGAGATGCCAATCCTTGGCGTGATCCCGGCCCGGCTCGGCTCCACGCGACTCCCTAACAAACCGCTTCAACTACTAGCCGGCGAGCCTCTGGTGGTCCGGGTTCTCGAGCGGGTCCGCGCCTGCGCGCTGGCGGACCAGATCGTGGTCGCGACCGACTCGCCGATGGTCGCCAGGGTGGTCGAGAAGGCCGGAGCGGTCCCGGTACTGACCGGTACCAACCATATCAACGGCACCGAGCGGGTCGCCGAGGTGGCCAGGCGACCGGAGTTCGCCCGCTTCGACATCGTGGTCAACATTCAGGGAGACGAGCCCTTCATGCCCATGGCGGCGATCGAGGGCGCCGTCGCACGCGTGCGCCACGGCGACCCTATCGGCACGGCGGCTGCGCCGCTCGACCCGGCTCTCGCGGCCGACCCCAGTCGGGTGAAGGTCGTGACCGATTTGCAGGGTCGCGCGCTGTACTTCTCGCGAGCGGTGATCCCCCACCGGCGCGACGCCGGGCATCCCGCGACCGGACTCTATTGGCAGCATCTGGGGATCTATGCCTGCCAGCGGGGGGCGCTCGAGCGGTGGGTGAGCCTGCCGCCCACGGCCGCCGAAGAGGCGGAGAAGCTGGAGCAGCTGCGACCCCTGCAACATGGCTTTGCCATCGGCGTCGCCAGACTCGATGAACCGGCTCTGCCCGGCGTGGACACTCCCGAAGACCTGCGCCAGGCCGAGGCGCAATGGCTCCTAGCCCAGAGGTGATTCGATGACTCCTGGCTCCAGCGCGACCAAGTTCATTTTCGTGACCGGCGGAGTGGTCTCATCGCTCGGGAAGGGCATCGCCGCCGCGTCGCTCGGACGACTTCTGGTCGAGCGGGGCTTGAGTGTCACCATGCAGAAGTTCGACCCCTACATCAACGTGGATCCGGGGACCATGTCGCCGTTCCAGCACGGCGAGGTCTACGTGACCGACGACGGGGCCGAGACCGACCTGGACCTCGGGCACTACGAACGGTTCATCGACCGCTCGCTCTCCCAGATGAACAACATCACGACGGGCCGGGTCTACCAGACCGTCATCAACAAGGAGCGGCGAGGCGAGTATCTCGGTTCCACCGTGCAGGTCATCCCCCACATCACCGACGAAATCAAGAACTGCATCCGGCGCACCGCGCCGGGGCACGACGTGGTCATCACCGAGATCGGCGGCACCGTGGGTGACATCGAATCGCTGCCCTTCCTGGAGGCGATCCGTCAGTTCCGGCAGGAGGTCGGCCGGGAAAATGCGCTGTTCATCCACCTCACGTTGGTGCCCTACATCGCGGCCGCCGGCGAGGTGAAGACCAAGCCGACCCAGCACTCGGTCCGGGAGCTGATGGAGATCGGGATCCAGCCCGACGTGCTGGTCTGCCGGACGGAGCGTCCCCTGACCGCCGACATCAAACGGAAGATCGCGCTCTTCTGCAACGTGGACTTCGGCTGCGTGATCGAGAGCCCCGACGTGCGCTCGATCTACGAGATCCCGCTTCGATTCCACGAGCAGGGCTTCGATCGCGAGGTCTGCCAGCGGCTGCACCTGGAGACCAAGGAGCCCGATCTCCGCGCCTGGAAGGCGATGACCGATCGGATCCTGTCGCCCGCCGAACACGTGAAGATCGCAGTCGTGGGCAAGTACACCGACCTGCAGGACGCGTACAAGTCGGTCTACGAGGCGCTGATTCACGGTGGAATCGCCCACAACACCGGGGTCGAAGTCCACTGGGTCGCGAGCGACAGCTTCACCGATCCAGCCGCGGCGGGCGCCATTCTCTCCCAGTACGACGGGCTTCTGGTCCCCGGCGGCTTCGGCGTGCGGGGGATCGAGGGGATGCTGGAGGCTATTCACTGGGCCCGGGAGAACGACCTGCCGTTCCTGGGGATCTGCCTGGGTCTCCAGGTGGCGATCATCGAGTTCGCCCGCCACGTCTGCGGGATGCCCACGACCAACAGCACCGAGTTCGAGCCCGAGTGCGAAGCGCCGGTGATCTCCCTCATGGCCTCGCAGAAGAATGTTTCCGAGCTGGGCGGCACCATGCGGCTCGGGGCCTATACCGCTCGGCTCCGCCCCGGGTCCAAGGCGGCCCAGGCCTATGGGGCCACCGAGGTCAGCGAGCGCCATCGCCACCGCTGGGAAGTCAGCAACGCCTACCGGGATGTGCTGGCGGAACACGGCCTCAGGCTCTCCGGCCAGTCACCCGACGGCGGCCTGGTCGAAGTGATCGAGTTGCCCAACCATCCCTGGTTCATCGGTTGCCAGTTCCATCCCGAGCTCAAGTCCCGCCCGACCCGGCCTCATCCCCTGTTCGCGGGGTTCGTCGGCGCGGCGTTGAAGCGCCGGAAGGCGGGCGCCGCGAGCGTTCCGGTGGCCCAGGCTCCCAAGGCCGCTCCGGTGGCGGAGACTCGGCACCGATGACCTGGTCGTTCGCGCGGGCGCCGTTCCTGATCGCCGGGCCGTGCGTCATCGAGCCCGGCGACGTGCTCCCCAGGGTGGCGGAAACCCTGGTCCGACTGCGCGAGCGACACGGTCTTCCAATCTGTTTCAAGGCTTCCTTCGACAAGGCCAACCGGGCCCGGTTCTCGGGTCATCGCGGCCCCGGGTTGGAAGAGGGGCTCCGGGCTCTCGAGCGGGTTCGCTCACTGAGCGGGCTCCCGATCCTCACCGACGTTCACGAACCGGACCAGGTGGAGGCTGCCGCCCAGGTCGTCGACGCGTTGCAGATCCCCGCCTTTCTCTGCCGGCAAACCGATCTGCTGGTAGCCGCCGGCCGCACCGGCAAGCCGATCAACATCAAGAAGGGGCAATGGATGGCGGCGGAGGAAATGCGCGGCGCGGTGGAGAAGGCGAGGGAGGGCGGAGCCACCGAAGTGGCGGTGACGGAGCGGGGCAGCTTCTTCGGCTACGGCGACCTGGTCGTGGATTTCCGAAACCTGATCCGCCTGCGTGAGGTCGGCGCTGGTGCGGTGATCTTCGATGCCACGCACGCGGTGCAGCAGCCCGGTCAGGGGAGGGAAGGGACCAGCGGAGGACTCCGTCCGTTCATCCCTCCGCTCCTGGCGGCGGCCGCGGCGATCGGCGTGGACGGATTCTTCCTGGAGACCCACCCCGATCCCGAGCGGGCCAGGAGCGACAGCGCCACCCAGTGGCCGCTCGATCGGCTGGGGGAGCTGCTCGGGCGGACGCTCGAGATCTGGATGGCCGCTCGGGAAGGGGTGCACGTCTGACCGCCATGAGGCGCTCATGATCGACTCCGAAAAGGCGCTCAAGATCCGCCTGCTGGCTCTCGACGTGGATGGCGTCCTCACCGACAACGGCGTCTACCTCGGACTGGTCAACGGCGTGAGTGTCGAGTTCAAGAAGTTCGACATCCAGGATGGCCTCGGCCTCGCGGTGCTCAAGGCCATGGGGATCGAGGTGGCCCTGGTGAGTGGCCGCTTGTCCGAGGCCACGTCGCTCCGGGCCGCCGAGCTTCGAATCGCCGAAGTGATTCAGGAGCCGAGTGCGCGCAAGCTGCCCGCCTTTGCCGATCTGTTGCGCCGCCGGGGACTCGGCTGGGAAGAGGTGGCTTACGTGGGCGATGACCTGGCCGACCTTCCCCTGTTGACCCGCGTGGGTCTGCCCCTGGCGGTGGCCAACGCGGTCGAGGAAGTGAAGCGCGCGGCGGTCTACGTCACGCGGGCCTCCGGCGGCTCGGGGGCGGTTCGGGAAGTGGTCGAAACTCTACTCAAGGCTCGGGGGAGCTGGGATGACGGTGTCCGCGTCTATCTCGAGGAGCGTGGTGAGTACCGCGCCCGATCCGACCGCGCTGGTTGAAGCCGGCCGGCGCGTACTGCGGCTCGAAGCCGAACAGGTCGCTCACGCGGCCGACCGGCTGGATGGGGCGTTTGCCAAAGCCGTCGGTCTCCTGGCCGCGTCGCGGGGAAGGGTCATTCTCTCGGGGCTGGGCAAGTCGGGACTGATCGCCCGGAAGATCGCGGCGACACTCACCTCGACCGGCACCCCCGCCACCTTCCTCCATCCGGTGGATTCGCTGCACGGGGACCTGGGGATCGTCGACCGGAACGACGTGGCCATAGTCCTGAGCAAGAGCGGGGAATCGGACGAGCTGGCCGGGCTTCTGGCTTCGCTGCAGCGGCTGGGCGTCCCCATCGTGGCCATCACCGGCGCGGGCGACTCACTCCTGGCTCGTAGCGCGACCATCGTGCTGGATGCCGGGGTCGAGGAGGAGGCCTGTCCCTACGACCTCACGCCCACGGCGAGCACCACAGTGGCCCTGGCCCTGGGAGACGCCCTGGCGATCGCGCTGCTCGAGACCAAGGGGTTCCGGCGGGACGATTTCGCGGCCCTCCACCCCGGCGGGCGCCTGGGCCGGCGGCTGCTGCTCCGGGTGCGGGACGTGATGGCTCCCTGCCAGACGCTGGACGAAGGGGCCACCATGCGAGAGGTCACTCTCAACCTGGCCCATCAGCGCGGGCTGGTGGTTGCGGTCGTCGACGGGAAGCTGACCGGCGTCTTCAGCGCCGGCGACCTGTCCCGCCTGGCGGAGCGGGAAACCGAATTCCTCGCCAAGCCATTGCGCTCGGTGATGACCCGGACGCCCAAGACCGCCGGGCCCGACGATCTGGCCGGCTCGGCGGTCGGCACCATGGAGAAGTACGGCATCATGGCCCTGCCGGTGATCGAGCCTGACGGGCGCGTGCTCGGCGTGGTGCATCTGCACGACCTGATGCGCGCCGGCGCGGTGTGAGATGAAGGGCGGACAGGATGGACATGTTGGACAGGTCGGACAGGACCGCCGGGGCAGCCTCTGGTCCGCCTTGTCCATCTTGTCCGTCCTGTCCCTCGCGGCGACAGCCTGCACCGAGACCGGGGTCAAGCCCACGGTCACCCTGCAACAGGCCGACACCGCGGACCAGCTGCTGGAAGGGATGTCGCATTACATCACCGAGAAGGGCGTGCGCCGGAGCCTGGTGGAGGCCGATACGGCCCGGTTGTACGAGCCGACCCAGATCGCCGAGATGAGGGCGGTGACCGTGACCTTCTACGACTCGGTGGGAAAGGTGACCTCGGTGGTGACGGCCGATTCGGGGACCTATTTCATGCGAGATGGCTCCATGAAGGCTCGCGGCAATGTGATCGCCCGGACCCCGGATGGCCGGCGGCTCTCGAGCCCGGTCCTCAACTACGACCAGAAGTCGAACACCATCTCCTCCGACCAGCCCTTTACCTACGAGAACGGGGAGGAGCACCTGCAGGGGAACGGCTTTCACTCCGACCCGGACTTCCGCAATGTGGTGACCCAGCAGCCCCGGGGGGGACAGAAGGAGGTCAGGAAGGGTAAGCCCTCTGGGGGGGTCCTGTTACCGGGTCAATGAGACGTCTGGCCCTGGTGTTGCTGTGCGTGGTCGCCCGGCCGGCTGCGGCCCAGTCGGACCGCTGCCTGTTTCAGCTCGACTCGGTAGGGGGGATCGGGACCCAGGTCTCCGGTGAGGGCGGGGTCAATTACTTCGCGAGTGGCGGCGTCAAGATGAGCTGCCGAGGCACCAAGGTGACCATGCGTAGTGATAGCGTCGCGGCCTACGGAGGCAAGGTGGTCCAATACGTCGGCCATGTCCGGTATCGCGATACCACGGTCACCATGAGCGCCGATCGCGGCACGTACTACAAGGACGGCGAGCGCTGGGAGGCCCGGGGGAACGTGGTCACCGAGAACCTCGAGAACGGCTCGACCCTGAAAGGCCCGTCCCTGGACTACCTGCGGCCCATCGCCGGGATACGGGACACGATCGAGAGCTACGCCGTGGGCCGGCCCAGCATCAGCTACGTCACTCTGGATTCTTCCGGCCGTCGACAGGAGCCCTACGTGATCGTAGCCGACCGGGTGCGGATGCGCGGGAACGATCGAATCTGGGCCGGCGGCAAGGTCACGATCGACCGGAGCGACTTCGCCGCGAGGGGAGACTCGCTTCGCCTGGATACCGGGACCGGGAACGACGGCACCCTGTTGGGAGGGCCGGTCATGCGGGGCTTGGGTACGGACCAGTTCACCCTCACGGGGAAGCGCATCGATTTCCGCCTGGACCAGCGGCAGCTCCGCTTCGTGACGTCAAAGGGCGAGGGTCACGCGGTCAGCCGCGACCTCGACCTCAAGGCGGACACCATTGGCCTGGAGGTCAAGACCCAGAAGCTGGTCCAGACCCTTGCCTGGGGGGATTCCCTGCGCCCGCTGGCCAACACCTCGCAGTACACCATCATCGCCGATTCGCTGGCGATCGATACCCCGGAGCGCTACCTGACCGAGACCCGCGCGTTCGGGAAGGCCTGGGTCGGCGGGCCGCCGGATACCCTGACCCAGGACCGCGACTGGATGTCCGGAGAGACGGTAACCGCTCACTTCGGGCAGAAGGATTCGGCCGGCGTTTCGCAAACCCGCTTGCAGACCGTGGAAGCCCAGACGGACGCCAAATCCTACTACCGGATTCAGGATGAGAAACGGCCGGGCCGGCCATCGCTCAACTACTCGCGGGGTGACCGGATCCGCGTGATCATGAAGGACACGACCGGCCCCGCGGCCGTGGCGCGAGTCGAGATCCGGGGTAAGGTCGACGGAGTCGAGCTCGATCCTCAGCTGACCCCGCCGGACTCGCTCAAAGGCGATACTGCCGCTGCGAGGAGCTCCCGGTGACCACCCCCAGGTACGCCTGGCTCTCGGGGCTCAGGGAACGGGACCTCTCGCTCCCGCTGGCATTGGCCGCGGTCGTCCGGGATGCCGACTCCGATGGGAGCCTTCCGTTTTCCGAGTTCGCGCTCGGGTTCCGCGACATCTTCCAGAATTGCTACGCCGAAGTGAGCGGGTCCGCCGGACACCAGCTCTCGGCCGAGGAGTTGCACGAGAATCTGAACCGCTCGGTGCTGCCCCGGCTGGCTGATGAGGGTTGGATCGCGGGCCCGGACGACGGCACCTGGACCAGCGTGCGGGCCCATGGCCCCTGGTGGGACGAGGTCATGGCGAATCGTTCGGCGGCACAGGCCGAGCTGATGACGCTGGGGAAGACCGGCTTCCGGCGCAGTCTCCGAATGACCGGAACCCTTCGGATGCAGCAAGGGAGCGTGCTGGAAGGCCTCAATCTCAGCAAGTCGTTCCGCAGGCGGCGGGTGGTGAACGAGGTGAGCGTCCGGGTGGAGCAGGGAGAGATCGTGGGGCTGCTGGGTCCGAACGGGGCGGGGAAGACCACCACTTTCTACCTGATCACCGGGCTGATCCGGCCCGACCAGGGAACGGTCACGCTGGACGGACAGGACCTCACCGGCTCGCCGATGTACCAGCGCTCACGCCGTGGCATCGGCTACCTGGCCCAGGAGCCGTCGGTCTTCCGCAAGCTGACGGTCGAGGAGAACGTGCTCGCCATTCTCGAAACGCTCCCGATCAGTCGTGACGAGCGCCGCCACCGCCTGGAAATCCTGTTGGACGAGCTCTCGATCAAGCACCTCCGAAAGGTGAAGGCTTACGCCCTGAGCGGCGGCGAGCGTCGCCGGGTGGAAATCACCCGCGCCCTGGTCACCGATCCCAAGTTTATGTTGCTCGACGAACCGTTTGCGGGGGTCGACCCGATCGCGGTCCACGAGATCCAGACCATCGTGGCGGGGCTTCGGCACCGCGGCATCGGCGTGCTGATCACCGATCACAACGTCGAACAGACCTTCGACATCGTGGACCGGGCCTACATCATGTTCGAGGGCAGGGTCCAGGTCTCCGGCACGGTCAAGGAGCTGGTGCGGAACGAGCAGGTGGCCCAGCTCTACCTCGGGCCGACCCTCACGACCCGGCTCCGGGCCCGGCAGGTGGTCGCATGAAAACCGGCCTGTCCCAGCAGACCTCGCTCCGGCAGGACCTCCGGATCAATCCCCGGCTGTACCAGGCCATGGACATGCTCTACATGCCCATGATGGACCTGCAGCAGCACCTCAAGCAGGAGCTGCTCAACAATCCGTTCCTCGAGCTGGTCGAGCCGGAAGAAGAGGAGAACAACAAGGACACCAAGACGAAGGAAGAGGAAACCGCCAAGGCCGAGGAGAAGACCGATTGGGAGGAAATCCTGCTCAACGGCTTCGAGGTCGGCGGCACTCGCGAGGAATATGAAGAACGGGAGTACGTCGAGCCGGTCTCGGTAGAGACCCATGATCTGATCGACCACCTCCGGGAACAGCTCCAACTCCAGACCCTGACGCCCCGCCAGATGCTTCTGGCCGAGGAGTTCCTGGGCAACATCAGCGAGGATGGATACCTCGGCGCCTCGCTGGAGGAAATCCACGGCACCGTCAATCAGCTGATCGCCTCCTACGCCACGCCGGAGCCCGCGGCGGAAGAGGGGGAGGCCGAGGAATCCGAACCCGACCCCACGGTCGAGCAGAGCCTTCCGCTCTACTCGATGGCCGAAGTCGAAGAGATGCTCAAGATCATCCAGCGTCTGGACCCGGCCGGCGTCGGCGCCCGGGACCTCCGGGAATGCCTGCTCCTCCAGCTTCAGGAGAAGGGAGACACCACCTCCCTCACCTATCGCCTGGTGAGCGAAGCGTTCCCCGATCTCATCGCCCACCGGTGGAATGACCTGGGCCGGAAGTTCGGGGTAGAGCCCGCCGCGGTGCAGGCTGCCGCCGATCAGCTGGCTCAATACGATCCCAAGCCAGGCCTCAAGTATTCGGCCCGCAGTGAGGGGTACATCATCCCCGACCTGATCGTCGACAAAGTGGACGGCCGCTACCTGGTCTTTCTCAATGACACCGGGATGCCGCGGCTCCGTCTGAGCCGCTCCTACCAGGAGCTGGCCCGCGACAAGAAGAAGTTCACCGCCGAGAACCGGGATTTCATCGCCTCGCGGATGAACAGCGCCAACTGGCTGATCCAGGCTATCGAGCAGCGCCGCCAGACCATGCTCAAGGTCATGAACTTCATCGTGGACCGGCAACGGGACTTCTTCGAAAAGGGCATCGAGTACCTCAAGCCGCTCACCCTCCGCGAAGTGGCGGAGGTGATCAACATGCACGAGTCCACCGTGAGCCGGGTGACCAACGAGAAGTACGTGCAGACCCCGCGGGGCGTCCTGCCGCTCAAGTTCTTCTTCTCGAGTGCCCTGGCCACCAGTTCCGGCGAAGATGCCAGCGCCCGGTCGATCCGGGCCAAGCTGCAGAAGATGGTCGGGGAAGAGGATCCCGGAAACCCGATCACCGACCAGCAGATCGTGCACAAGTTCGCGGAACAGGGGATTCAAATCGCCCGCCGAACGGTGGCCAAGTACCGGGATCAGCTGGGAATTCTCTCGGCCC
>Ga0335085_10001990_pt1 | contig 39868 bp, 31 predicted proteins | sample Lox_Sample_45_FD_206712 | JGI IMG/M metagenome (GOLD analysis project Ga0335085, IMG submission 206712) | Soil microbial communities from Loxahatchee National Wildlife Refuge, Florida, United States - Lox_Sample_4.5 | ecosystem: Environmental > Terrestrial > Soil > Wetlands | place: USA...
GGCGGAGCCCGCCCCTCGGCGCCACTCAGTAGTAGTACGGCGTCTTCTGCGTCCACGGCGACTTTGGATACCGCTTGTGCAGCAGCTCAAACGCAGCCTTGCTCACGGGCGTGTATTCCGTCGTACTGGAATTCATCCGGCTCTGGTCCCACGTCTGGCAAGCATAGTGGGTGGCGCGAACTGTCAGGGCCAGCGCCTCGGGAACTTGCGAGTCGCTGGGATGCTGATTCGCATAATCCACGACGCGCTGCCCGATCACTGTCGCCGAGTCCGGCAGTTGCTGCAGTTGCTCGTACTGGCTGGCTGCCAGAGCCAGTTGATCTGCCGGAATAAACGACGGAACCGGTAGAGCCGTCGGCTTTGGCTGGCCGGCTTCATAGCCCGAGTCCCAGTGCTTGCACCACCAGTTATCACGAAACTCGTCGAACTCGCTATAACTTGCCACGCGCGGAACCCCCTGCTCAAGATACGGCCGAATTCCCGGATTGCGCAGAATGGCGAGCCCGGCGCCCAAGCCAACGCTCGAACCAGCCGCGTCATGAACTGACTTGGGAAGAAGCGGCGCAAGCGCTGCCGCACTCGTTGCATCTTGCAGCAGAACGCTGCGCGTCCACGCCATCAGGGCGATGCTCTGCCGCAGATTTTGCGGAAGCAATGGTGAATTGGCTGCCTGAATGAGAAGTGCGAGCGGCGTTTGCTGGTTGAAAACCTGAACGGCGTCCTGATCGAGCCACGGCGACTCCGAGAGCTCGGGACATTTGGCTTGCGTGTTCACCGCGTGGGCCCTTTCATTGCAAAAGCCCTGCAGATCGTCGGCGCCCGGGGATCCGTACGACATGAGCGTGCGCGGCGCGAATTGCAGAAACTCGTTGAAGTCGCGCGCTGCAGCCATGCGTTCGCCGAGGAGCGCGTTCAGCTTGGAGGAAGGTTTCTGCTTCTGGAGCGCGGGCAGTGTCGCGTCGAGCAGCGCGCGCGCTTCGTCGGCTCGCTTGAGGGCAATCAGCAGGCGCACGCGGTGAAAGAAAACCGTATCGTACGCGGGCGACGCGGGCGCGACCTTCGCAGCTTCATCCAGCAGTTGAGGCACAAATGAATCCGAGGGACCGGCTTTCGCGATCGCAACCACAAGCCACGGCAACGTGTGGTCCTGCTGCCAGCGTGCGAATGCTGACGCGGCGTCGCGAGAGCCGCGCCATGTGGCAATCCACGCCAGCAGCGGCACGGGCAGCTTGATAGCCGCCTGCTTTTGCAGAAGCCAGTCCAAATCCTTCACATCCTGAGCAAAGTTGGCGTCCGGCCCAGGGCCCGCGAGCGCAGCACTGATGTCGGCCGCTCGCCTGCTCGGGTCCGTCCGTGCCAGGACAAAATTCAATTCGCTTTGCACGATGACGCGCGAAGGCTCCGGCTTGGGTTGTGCCAGCAGAGCTTCCAGCATCAGCTGTGCCCGCTTCATCGTTGCGTCGTCATAGCTGGCGAGGTTTCCGCTGTATGGATCGGTGGCCTTACCCATTGCGAAGGCCAGCCGCACCGTGGCCCGCGCCGCCAGATACTGTCCCCATGAGCTCCACGGCGAATTCTTGTCGGCGGCAATGGCGACGAACTGGCGGGCGGCGTCGTCGAATTGCTTCGCGTAAAACGTTGCCGCTGCAATTTGATAAGCGCGATCGGCCTTGAGCAATGCTGGACTATTCCCGGGTACCGCTCCGGGCATCGCCGCATTCACACCCGAGCAGTTCGAAAACACGGCATCCTGCGCCCTGACCCAATCCGCGAGTAACGGGCTTTGCACGCCCCACGCGGTAGCACGCTGCGCAAGCGTAAGGGCCGCTGTGGCATATGCAGGGTCAGGACAATTCAAGTAATCTTCGCCCACCTCGACGTTGTCGCCGTTCACCGTGGTTGACAATGGCCGCTGATTTTGTGTACTTGCGGCGGGCGCGTACTTGGCGCGCGCAACAGCCCATTGCGTCGAGCCCGGGGCATTCAGTTGCGTCTGTTGCTCTGCGGCCTGTTGTGCGGCAACCTGCTCGGGCGTGGGGTTTTCCTGGTCGTACACGGTTCTGGGAATCGCCGCCGTGGCTAGGTACGCATGAAGCTCGGTCGCCGAAAGCCTGCCGCCACTCAGATAGCGCCAGGCGACCGCATACTCGTTCGAGTCGTAGCCCGACTGCAGAATGCCCAGTTGGCCTTTGCCGAATGCGGAGAAATCATCAGGGCTGCTATCGCTGACGAAAACATCATCCTCAAAAAATGGTCCGCAGGCTTCGACATACCGCACAGGTGAGAGCAGAACAGCGGCGACAAAAAGAACCAGGGCAAGAGTGCGCGATCTCATTGGAGTCTCCGTTCGAGTTCGGCAGGCGAATCAGCCTGCCAACCGTGATCAGCAAAAACATAGATTCGTTTGCCTGCCAGATCGTCCGGCCAGGGCTCGGTCGTAGAAACTCCCACCGACGAACGGCACAACGGCTCGCGAATTTGAAAGTCATCGACGTTGGGCGGCGCTCTCCGTCGATCTGGTTCCATGCGAAACATCATGGGGACCGCTTCGTCGACCGGCAAGCCGCGCAGCCAGTCGTCAAAGCTGCACCAGGAGGCCAGCGCCGTGATCGACAGCGGCAAATTCGCCGGCATCTGCCTGCGCAGATGCAGTAGAAGGTCGCGATAGAACGCGCGCTGCGAGCGCGTGGCGTCGAAATCGACTTGCAGCGCGGAAATGCCAGGCTCATCCGCGCTGATCAGCAGATCGCGCACCAGTTCGTCGCAGTTGAAATCATTCAGCACTGCTCCCGGCGCGGTTTCAATGCGCACCACGGGAATCCGCACAGCGGAAGCCGGAAACACGACCGGATCGCGCCGCGGCTGCCGGTTCACGATCAGCCCGACCGTGAGGGTCTGGTCGAGATACGCCACGGCAAAGCGACGCGTGTCAATCGCGCGCAGGTCTTCGCGGCGCTCCCATGCCCACAGAGAGACCCGCGGCAGAGGGGCGAGACGGCCCACCGGCTGCGGCAGCGTGTCAGAATGGATGCCCAGAGAACAAACCAGCGCAGCCAGGGCGAGGCTGAGGTGCGTCTGCATGGCGCTCGAAGTGGACATGAAAGTGACAGCAACACAATGCACCATGCCGTCCGGGAAAGCAAGGACGCGAATTCGAGAATGGAACGCCGCGGCTGGCGAAACATCTCAGATTTGCCGTAGAGTAGTTGAGTCTTCCGTGGAGGTCTGCCGCTTGAAAAGTCCCAGGAGATTCTCGGTTCTTCCCGCGTTTTTTGCGCTGGCGTTTGCTGCGGCCGCCCATGCCCAAACGGGCGCCGTCTCGTCCGGCGCGAACCAGCCCGCCGTTTTCGGCATCTTCGAGAGCCAGACCGACGTCGGCGCAGTACATCCAGCCGGCGCGGCATTGTTCGACGCGGCGAGCGGCGTCTATACGGTCGCCTCTTCGGGCGCAAACCTCTGGGGCACAACCGACGCATTCCACATGGTCTGGAAAAAAGTCTCGGGCGACCTCTCCCTCACAGCCGATGTCGCATTGGAATCGGCGTCGGCCGCATCAAATCCTCACCGCAAGGCGTTCCTCATCTTCCGGCAGACGCTTGATCCTGCCTCTCCCTATGCTGACATCGCCGTGCATGGCTCGGGCGAGACCGCGCTGCAGTACCGCCGCAATCCGGGCGACACCACGCAGGAAATCGCCTTCGATCTCGGCGCACCAAAAACCTTACGCCTTGAGAAACGCGGAGACACCTTCACGCTCTTCGTCAGCTTGAAAGGCGAGCCGCTGCACCAGGCTGGCGCTTCCATCAAGCTGCACCTGGCAGAACCGTTCTACGCGGGCCTGGGCGTGTGCGCGCACCAGGACGGCGCCGTCGAGAGAGCAATGTTCACCCATGTGGAACTGAAGCCACTCACCGCCCTGCAAATTCCGGCGCCCACCGCCCTCTACAGCACGCTGCAAACCATCGCCATCGACAACAACGCGCGCATGGCCTACGTGATCCTGACCGGAAGAATGCATATCGAAGCGCCGAACTGGTCGCGCGACGGCAAGACGCTGATCTTCAATCGTGACGGTCGTCTGTGGTCCGTGCCCGTTGCCGGCGGCGAGCCAACCGCACTCGACATCGGCAACGCAACCGACTGCACCGGTAGCCACGGCCTCTCGCCCGACGGCAAACGGCTGGCCGCGACCTGCACGACTCCAGATCATCCCGGCCGGCGCGTCTACATCGTGCCTGCGAATGGAGGGCAGCCGCGCATGGTCACGGCCAATCCCAACTCGTACTTCCATAGCTGGTCGCCCGACGGCAACACAATTCTATTTACGCGTCCCGCCAACGGCAGCCTGAACATCTATGCCATTTCAGCTCAGGGCGGCAACGAGAAACCCCTGACCACCGGAACCGGAACCAGCGACGATCCGGACTACTCGCCCGACGGCCAGTACATCTATTTCAATTCCGATCGCGCCGGTGGAATGCAGATCTTCCGCATGAAGCCTGACGGATCAGATGCGGAGCAGATGACATTTGACGACCGGCGCAACTGGACCGCGCATCCCTCACCCGACGGCAAGTCAGTCCTGATTCTTTCCTACGCGAGCGATGTCACGGGCCACCCTGCCAACAAAGACGTGACCCTGCGCATTCTCGATCCGGAAACAAAAAAGGTGCGCGACCTGGCCGAGATTGTCGGCGGCTCCGGTACTGATAATGTGCCCAACTGGGCGCCCGATGGCGCGCACTTCGCATTTGTGAGTTACCAGATGCTGCCGGCGGACGACACCGGCTCCAGCGAGTGAGCCGCCATACTGAAATCGCCTTTCCACCATCCCCACGCCGGTCGCTACGCGCCCTTCTGCCGGATCCAGTAAGGAAACAACGGATCGAGGAAGAAAGTGTCACCCTTGTAACGATCGAGGATGTCTCGCGAATCAAGAGACTGGAGCGCCTTCTGCACCGTCGATGCCGGGCCGAGCCGGAATTCCTCCCGAACATTTTCTGAATAAATTGCCGAGTCGCCGCGAAATGCCAACGCCTGCAGAGCGGCGCGTTGCCGCGCGGAAAGCTGCTCCCAGAGAATCTCGTAGTAGGCCGATTGATCGTTCACGAGCGCGGCGACGACTGCGCGCACGTCCGATGCATCCAGCTTGCGTTTGTCCCGCAGTTCCGCATAGTCCCATAGCTCGTGCGCGATTCGCTGCACGTCGTAAGGAATCAGGTTGGCTGCATCGAGCAAAGCCTGCATCGCTGCGTCGTCGAGAGTCCTGCCCCTTCTGCGCAGCTGCCGGGTGATGAATTCGGTCCAGTCCGATGCGGCAATCTTGTCGAGAAACATCAGCGGCCCGGCCTTGTGAAATGGCCTGCGCGACGAGAGCATCTCCTGCATAAGCGCAGGCTGAGAGCCGGCGAAAACGTAGCCCACCTCCCGCTGCTGCTGCACTTGGTTGCGTAGGACATCTTCCACCGATCCGCCGTCGAATTGCGAGATCTGCTGGAATTCGTCCAGACAGATTGCCATGCGGAATCCCGCATTTTTGGTGAGTTCCCCGGGAAGTGCGAAAACTTCGGGCGCGATAGGCTCTGGATCGTAGGCCGCTCCCCGGCCCAGCGAGATGTTCACTTCTCCCGTGTTCATGTTGTAGTTGACTTGAGGTCTTACCTGGCCCGCAAAACGCGTGACCCAGTGCTTGACGCGTTCCCATGGGCCTGCCGCGCGCAATACCTTTTCAGCGAATTTCTCAAGGAATTGCGTGTAACTGGAGTAGCTGCTCACCGTCAGGCTGACGGTACGAATGTGCCGCTTCTTCAGTTTCAGCATTGCCACTGAAACCAGCGAGCTCTTGCCGAAGCGCCTCGGCGAAAGCAGAAAAACCTTTTGCCCGTCTGCCAGGTCGCGCACCAGTTGGCCCAGCTCGCTGGTCCGGTTCACGAAGTTGGCGTCATCCACAACCTCGCCGTAAACGAATGGATTTTCAAGTGGCACGCTCATACCCTAACTAGCGTAACGCCAATCAGCATAAAATGCAAGATCGATTACGCCATATAGCGTTACGCCATGTAGTATAAATGCCATACCACGGAGCAGTGACTGAAAGAAGGCGCGGGACCCGCAGCATTCTCCAGCATTCCAGATCCGTCATTCACGGCGCAGGATAAAACTCGATATCGTAGACTGAAGCGAGTCTCCTGCGCGTGTGCGTCGCCGCAAATAGGAGGGGAGAATGCTGAATTCAGCTATGACCGACAGTCCCGAGTGCTGGCCCACGCTGCCGCTCGACTCGTGGCGCGATACCTATGCCACCTTGCACATGTGGACGCAGATCGTGGGCAAGGTCAGGATGAAGCTCACGCCGTTGGTCAATCACTGGTGGAACGTTCCTTTGTATGTCACTGCCCGAGGGCTTACTACTTCAGCTATTCCGTACGGCGCGCGATCGATCGAGATTCGCTTCGATTTTCTCGCGCATCGTTTGCTGCTGGAGTGCAGCGACGGTACCGTCAGCGAGCTTGCGCTCAAGCCGATGACGGTGGCCGACTTCTACCGGGATTTCAAGGCCCTTCTCCAATCCGCCGGTATTGACGTAAGCATCTGGCGCATGCCGGTCGAGATTCCCGATCCCATCCCCTTTGATGAGGACCGCACCCACAGCGCGTACGACCCCGCGCGCGTGGAAACTTTCTGGCGCATTCTGCTTTCTGTCGATGCGGTCTTGCATCGATTCCGTTCTGGATTTACCGGCAAGGTGAGTCCGGTCCACTTCTTCTGGGGAAGTTTCGACCTGGCAGTGACTCGGTTTTCGGGTCGTCGTGCGCCAGAACGTCCCGGCGCCGACAGCATCACGCGCGAAGCCTATTCGCACGAGGTGAGCAGCGTCGGCTTTTGGCCGGGAGCAGGCATCAGCGGGCCCGCATTTTATGCGTATGCTGCTCCTGAGCCGCAAGGCTTTCGCGAGGCGAGCGTGCGGCCCGCATCCGCTCGCTACGACGCTGCATTAGGAGAGTTCCTGCTCATGTACGACGATGTGCGCAAGGCGCAATCGCCGAGCGAAGAGCTGCTTGCATTTTGCCAGAGCACTTACGATGCGGCGGCGAATCTGGGCAAGTGGGACCGGCATTTGCTCGAAAGAATGCAGGATTCGAACGCGCCGTGAATCACAAGTTCGACGTCCTCATTCTGGGAGCAGGCGCTGCCGGCCTGATGGCCGCGATGGAAGCGGGCCCACGCGGGCGCAAAGTCGCAGTGCTGGAGCGCACCGAACGGCCGGGCAAAAAGATCCTCATCTCCGGCGGAGGCCGCTGTAACTTCACCAATCTGCATACGCGCCCCGAAAACTTTCTCTCCGCCAATCGCCACTTTGCGAAATCGGCGCTGGCCCGCTACATGCCCGCCGACTTCATTCGGCTTGTCGAAAAGCACGGCATCGCGTACCACGAAAAGACGCTCGGTCAGCTATTCTGCGACGGATCGGCGAAGCAGATCGTCGACCTGCTGATGCGCGAATGTGCAGACGCAGGAGTGCACGTCCGTTTATCTACGGCCATTTGCGAGGTGCGGCGTGACGATTCTTCGGGTGAGTTTGCGGCCGTTGCCGGCGACGACGTTTTCACCGCGTCCAGGCTCATTGTCGCTACCGGAGGCCTGTCGATTCCGAAGATGGGCGCCACAGGGTTTGGCTATGACATCGCCCGCCAGTTTGGAATCTCCATCGAGCCTTGCCGTCCTGCTCTCGTTCCCCTGATACTCACCGGTACTGAGCAAGCGCATTTCGCCGATTTAGCCGGGGTTTCCGCCGCCGTGATCGCGACCTGCGGCAAGCTCAGCTTTCACGAGAAGATGCTCTTCACGCATCGCGGGCTTAGTGGACCGGCGATCCTGCAAATCTCGTCTTATTGGAAGCGGCCGGAGGCGATCTTCATCGACTGGTTGCCGGGCAACGAAATCCTTGCAGCTCTGCGCGCCCCGAATGCTCGCCGCGATGCTGCGGCCCTCAAAGCAACCTTGCGCGCGCAACTTCCGGTCCGGCTTGCCGGCCGCCTCTTCGAAATCGCGGAAGCGCAGCGCTGGTCGAATCAAGCTCTCGATGAATTCGAGAACCGTCTGCATGCATGGAAGTTCGTTCCCAGCGGCACCGAAGGTTATGACAAGGCCGAAGTCACGGCGGGCGGAGTGAGCACGAATGCTCTCTCCGCGCAAACCATGGAGTGCCGCAGCGTGCCCGGCCTTTATTTCATTGGAGAAGTAGTGGACGTGACCGGCCACCTCGGCGGGTTCAACTTTCAGTGGGCATGGGCCTCCGGCGCAGCCGCAGGACGCGCCGTTTAAGAAGCAAAAGGCCGAGGACAATGACCCGGCCTTTCCGATCGCTCCCGTCAATCCAGACCGTCTGGGCCCAATGTCGACGCTTGCTTACAGCTGATTCATGTTCGTCAGGAACTCGGCGTTGTTGCGCACCTTTTCCAGCCGGCTGATCAGCAGTTCCATTGCCTCAACCGGCGATAGCGGGTTCAGCACGCGGCGCAAAATGAAGATGCGCTGCAAATCCTCCTTCGGAATGAGCAGCTCTTCCTTACGCGTGCCCGAGCGCTGGATGTCGATGGCCGGGAACACTCTCTTATCGACGAGCTTGCGGTCGAGAATGATTTCCATGTTGCCGGTGCCCTTGAATTCTTCGAAGATCACTTCGTCCATCCGCGATCCCGTGTCCACCAGAGCCGTGGCGATGATCGTCAACGAGCCGCCTTCTTCAATGTTGCGGGCCGCTCCAAAAAACCGCTTGGGCCGCTGCAAGGCGTTCGAATCGACGCCGCCCGAGAGCACCTTGCCTGAGGGCGGAACGATGGTGTTATAGGCGCGCGCCAGGCGCGTGATGGAGTCGAGCAGAATGACGACGTCGCGCTTGTGCTCCACCAGGCGCTTGGCCTTCTCGATCACCATCTCGGCTACCTGTACGTGGCGGGCGGCGGGCTCGTCAAACGTGGAACTGATGACCTCGCCTTTGACCGAGCGTTGCATGTCGGTCACTTCTTCAGGGCGCTCGTCGATGAGCAGGACGATCAGGACTACCTCAGGATGGTTCGCCGTAATAGAGTTGGCGATGGACTGCAGCAGCATCGTTTTACCGGTGCGCGGCGGTGCGACGATCAGTCCGCGCTGGCCCTTGCCGACGGGCGTCAGCAGATCCATAACCCGGCCGCTCGTGCCCTCGCGCACCGTCTCCATCTTGATCCGTTCCTGCGGATAGAGAGGCGTCAGATTGTCGAAGAGAATCTTGTTCCGCGTCTCCTCGGGCGACTCGAAGTTGATGGCTTCGATCTTGACCAGCGCAAAGTACTTCTCCCCCTCATGAGGCGGGCGAACGTTGCCGCTGATCGAGTCGCCGGTCTTCAGATCGAACTTGCGAATCTGTGATGGTGACACATATATGTCGTCTGGGCCGGGCAGGTAGTTGTAGTCGGGGGAGCGCAGGAAACCGTAACCGTCCGGCAGGATTTCCAGCACGCCTTCCGCAAAAATGTGGCCCTCTTTTTCGCTCTGCGCCTGCAGAATCTTGAAGATCAAGTCCTGCTTGCGGAGGCCGCTGGTTCCTGGAATTTCGAGAGTGCGCGCGATGCGGCTCAGTTCAGTAATGTTTTTCTCTTTGAGTTCTGCGATGGTCATGTTCACCTGCGAAGGCGGGATAGGGTGGGTGGGGATGCGGAGGGGGAAGTGCTCCAGAGGATCGAGTAAGGCGGAAACAGGCTAGCCGGCCGGCGCAAACCAACATTGAACCATCCCCAAGCTCATTTGGAGTAGTGGGGCGCCGGAAAGGAAATGACCTCAACGACAGGAAGCTGCCTGAAAACCGTTGTCTGGCCGAATGTTTGAACAGACGAGAGACGCCATTATGCCGCGCGGCGCCTTTCTACCGGCGCGGCCGCAGGCGCCTCTTCAGGCGCCTCAGCTTCAGGCTTGGACGTTTCAAAGCGAGAGAGAACTTCGTTGGTCGTATCCTGCAGCCGTGTATTCGGCTTGTGAAGCTTGCGGGTGGCCTTGCTTGCCAGCTGACAGAGCTGGTAGCGGTTTGACACCTGAGAGAGAGCCCGAAAAACCAAGTCGGAACGCATTGCATTTCTCCTTCTAATTGATGATCTGTCCCAGTCGGTTTCGACAGTCGCCGCCGGTCCAGAAAGGGGAGCCATTACAAACGAGGACCACCCCAAATTGACGCTTCCATCCCTTAGACGCACTTTGGATGCCCTAAGTTCAAAATCTTGCATCCCCATCGCACGTTATGAAATGGAGCCACACCGTATTGGACAGGTAGATGACGCGGCGGCCATCCGCGCGTCTTTCTGGCCGTTCCGGATGTGCCCACAGGCACACCCAAGGCATCAAGAGAGCCCTCGCTCATAGATTTGATGCTGGAATTGGCAGAGGCGCACACACAGCCGCTGTGCGAAACCTGCCCTCTATGGTTGGCTAAATTGAGCGTATAACCAACGTAGCCGCAGGTCAATAGTTTTTTCATCGTATAAGGCGGCATTTTTCCGCAGTTTTTCAGAGGGCGATCCCGTTGCGGGTCATGTCAGTATAAGTATTTTGTTTTGTTTAACTTATACGGCAATCAATTCGAGGTTTCAGCCACCTGCTCAATGCCTCTCTCCAAAGCAATCCGTCGCATCTTTTCAGTAACCCGGGGGATCGGTCCCTCCCGCCTTCGCCTTCCTGCTTCCTTTCTCCCTCAATCCCTTCTTCCCAGTCTCTACGCCCAGTAGCTCCGGTCTAGCGTCCGGTACTGAATCGCCTCCGCAATATGCCCCACCGACAAACGCTCGGCGCCTTCCAGATCGGCAATCGTCCGGGCCACCTTCAGAATCCGGTCATGCGCTCGCGCCGTCAGCCCCTGCTGCTGCATGGCGCGTTCCAGCAACCGTTCGGCATCGGCGCCCAGTTCGCAATAGGACCGAATCTGCCGGGTATTCATCTGTGCATTTGCGTAAATCTTCTCTCCATGTGTCTTGAACCGCTGGCGCTGCCGCTCGCGGGCTTTCATCACGCGTTCGCGAATCTGCGCCGAGCCCTCGGCCGCCGCGCCGCCGCGCAGTTCCTTATATTGCACAGCAGGAACCTCAATATGGATGTCGATGCGGTCGAGCAGTGGTCCTGAGATCTTGGCCACGTAGCGCTGGATCACCGGCGGCGTGCACAGGCACTCGCGCGACTTGTCGTTAAAGTAGCCGCAGGGGCATGGATTCATGGCTGCCGCCAGCATGAACCGCGCCGGAAAGCTCAGCGACATCGAGGCGCGCGCGATGGTCACGGTATGATCCTCCAGCGGCTGCCGCATCACCTCCAGCACGTTGCGCGGAAACTCCGGCAGCTCGTCCAGAAAAAGCAACCCGTTGTGCGCCAGCGAGACCTCCCCGGGGCGCGGAACAATCCCGCCGCCGATCAGCCCCGCGTCCGAAATGGTGTGGTGTGGCGAGCGGAAAGGCCGCTGCGTCACCAGCCCGTCGCCATTCAGCACTCCGGCCACCGAATGAATCTTCGTGGTTTCCAGCGCCTCCTCAAACGTAAGCGGCGCCAGAATCGACGGCAACCGCTTGGCCAGCATCGTCTTGCCCGAGCCCGGCGGACCGATCATCAGGATGTTGTGGCTGCCCGCCGCCGCCACTTCCAGCGCGCGTTTCGCCGTCTGCTGGCCGCGCACATCGCAAAAATCTACGCTGAATTGCTCCAGCTTGCCCAACAGCTCGCCTGTCGCCACACGAAACGGCTCGCGCTGAATCACCCCCACCACGGCTGTGTTCAGCAGATCCAGCACATCCAGCAGCGACGAGACAGGATAGACATTCACGCCTTCTACCACTGCTGCTTCAGCCGCGTTGGCCGCCGGCACAATCAGGTTCGGAATTCTCTTTTCTCGCGCCAGAATGGCCACCGGCAGCATGCCGGGAATCGGCCGCACACTGCCGTCAAGCCCAAGTTCTCCGGCCATCAGGAATTGGCTGAGATCGGTGACGCGCAACGCACCGTACGCTCCCAGAATGCCCACCGCAATCGGCAGATCGAATCCCGATCCCTCCTTTTTCAAATCGGCGGGCGCCAGGTTGATGGTGATGAAGGTGGGAGGAATGAGATAGCCGGAATTCTTGATGGCCGCGCGCACGCGGTCACGGCTCTCCCTCACCGCAGCATCGGGCAGACCCACGGTGTGAAAGTGATCCTGGTCTGAAACCACGCCGCTGTAGTCCACCTCTACGTCAATGAGGTTGGCGTCGATCCCGTAAACAGCCGCGCTGAGGGCCTTAAAGAGCATGGTGGAGGGCTGTGCCCGGAGTGTACCAAAAGAGAGCAAGCCCCCATCTGTGCGCGCGGATACAGGCCTTTTGGCATTGCTGGAGCAGGGTTTATGCTCTTGTTCCCTCGCTCCCTGCTTTATTCCACCCGCAGCGCCTTCACCGGATCGATCGTCGCCGCTCTTCGCGCCGGAATCATTCCAGCCACAAACGCCGCGGCCGCCAGAACCCCGATGGCCCCGGCCATCACAACAGCATCCACATGGGCAATGTCATACAGTTGCGATTTCACAAACCGCACGCACAGCATGGCCACCGGCACACCGATCGCCAGCCCCACGGCGGCCTGCAGCAGCACGCCGCGCATCACCATGCCGATCACGCGTCCGCGCGCCGCGCCCAGCGCCATGCGAATGCCAATCTCCGGCGTTCGCCGTTCCACTGCATACGCTGTTACCCCGTACAGCCCGATCGCTGCCAGCAGCAACGCCAGCAGTCCAAACAGGGAAGTCAGCTTTGCAATCAGTCGTTCCTCGATGAAGCGGTCGTCAATCTGCTGCTGAAAGGTCTGGAACTTCACGATCGTCAAATTCGGATTGATGCCGGCCAGGGTGTCGCCGGCCAGCTTTTCCAGGCCCGGCATCGGCCGGCTCGTCTCCACCACAATCGCTCCGGCGTACATCGAAAGATCTTTGTCGATGGTGTTTTTGGGATCATTGGTCACCGGGCGCTGCGTCATGGGAACGAAATACATGGCGTGGTTCTTCCAGTAGACGCTTGTATACGTCGTGTTCTCGACCACGCCGACAATCTCATAGGCGCCGTCCTGTCCGGTTGCGGGAAATCCAAATCGATGACCAATGGGGCTGCGGTTTCCGAAGAACTGCTTCACGAACTCCTGATTCACAACTGCGACAGGCGGCGCGCTGAGCACGTCTTGCGGAGTGAACCCGCGGCCCATCACAACGTGCGTCCCCACCGCGTCGAAATACTCTGAACTCCCTTTCACCCACGAAGAACCCTTGTGCAGGTCCGTCTCGCCCTGGACCTTTACGCCGGTGCTCCAGTTGTTTTCCTCCATGGGCGTGTACGTGGCTAGCCCCACCTTTTCCACTCCGGGCAGGGCATGGAAACGGTCTTCGATGGTGCGATAGAGCGCCTCCACTTCGGTCGTCTTGTATCCCGCCGCCTGCGGGTTGAAGTGAATGATGTAGCGATTCGTGGCGTCGAGTTTCATGTCGGTGCCGCGCGCCTTGTTCAAGCTCTGCACAAAAAGTCCGGCAGCCACCAGCAGCACCAGCGAAAGCGCCGCCTGCAACACCACCAGCGCGCGCTGCACAAACGACGCTCCGTGCGCGGTAGTGCGTGCATTCGAGCGCAGCGCTTCAACGGGCTGCGCGCGCAGGGCCATGATCGCAGGCGCCAGGCCGAAGAGGATCCCGGTGACAAACGACAACCCGAACGCAAAGCCGATCACCAGGCCAGAAGGCATGGCGTTTACCGGCATGTTGTGCTGGTTGGGAAATGCCATCATCAGCAGGGCCCGCGCTGCCAGGTACGAAACAATAAGACCCAGCAGCCCGCCCATTCCCGCCAGCACGACGCTCTCCGTGAGCATCTGGCGCACAATGCGCGAACGGTGCGCGCCCAGCGCGGAGCGGATCGAAAGTTCCGCCCGGCGGCTCATGCCTCGCACCAGAAGTAGGTTGGCGATGTTTGCGCAGGCCACCAAAAGCACCAGCGCTGCAATCCAGGTAAGCAGCTTCAGGTGATCCTTGTAGTCGTCCTGCATACTCTGGATGCCGCCGCCGCCCGGCGTCAGCACAACATGTGTCCGGGCCAGGAACGGCTTGGCCCTCTCGGTCGAGAACAACTTCAAGCCTGAGAACTCCTGCTTCAGCTGTGTGCTGGCCTTGGCTTGCAGCGAGGGCAGCGAGGTCCCGGGCTTCACGCGCCCGATAATGTAGGCCCACGAGACTTCGGGGTTGTTGAAATACGGCGCGCCGATCACTGGGTCCATCGACTGCATCGGCAGATAGAATTTCGGCGGGTTGGTGTCGAGCCGGTCTCCGTAAAAACCCTTGGGCGCGATGCCAATAATCGTCACAGGCTTGGTGTTGATGTAGAAAGTGCTGCCAACTACCGACGGATCTCCAGCGTAATCCTGCTGCCAGGCGTCAAAGCTCATTACCGCAGTTATCGGCGCGCCCTTCTGATCGTCGGCATCCACAAACAGGCGGCCTGCGGCCGGCGTCAGGCCAAACACGCGAAAGTAGTTGCCGGAGACAAAGGTTCCGGCCATTGATTTTGCTGCGGTCTGCGCGCCTGCCTGGCGCACCGTCAGCGGCCTCCAGGCGTAGCCCGACTCCATCGCTGCCAGCTCTTCAAACTCCGGCAGGCTCTGCTTGAACATGTAGTACGTGTCCGTGGAGAAGAGCGAGTAGTCGCCGTGGTCATTCCATCCGCCGTTGACGCAGCAGTCGTCTTGGTCTCCGATCCGCACCAGCGACTTGGGATCTGACACTGGCAGGTTGCGCAGCAGCATGGCGTTGACCAGCGTAAAGATCGCTGCATTGGCCCCGATGCCCAACGCCAGCGTCAGCAGAACTGTCGCCGTGAATCCCGGCGCCTTCGCCAGTTGCCGCAAGGCAAACCGCACATCCTGACCCAGCGTCTTCATTCAAACCTCCAGGGAAATAGAGAGAGATCCCCGATCTTCCGTACGCATTTCGCAGGCCAATCGTTCGCAGACTTGTCTGGCTGATAAGCAGGGACTTACAGCAATTTCTCCGACGCTCATCATGCCCGGCCGCGTGCGAATCCGCAAACGCCTGTCCGAATTTGAACGCCTCCGCCCTTCCCCTGTCTCTTGCCTTTTCATTCTCTTGCTCCATCGCTCTCTGTCCTCTCGTAGTCTCCTTCCCTCGTTCCCTGACTGAAATGTCAAGCCCCCCGGTCATTTCAGCGGCATTTCGCGGGTCGGCTAACTCGCTGACTTCCGGTCCTTTGGGCATCACGTCTCCCCAATTCCTGGCTTTGCCGATTAATTCTGCGAGATCATTAAATTAAAGAAGGGCGAAAGATCAGAGAGCAGATCGGAGAATGAACACAATCTGGCTATCCGCCCACCATCTGAGTGAGGAATTTGAAGACAGAATCAGCTGCAATCAACGACTTGCAGGAAACCGGCTCCAGCTAAGCCCAATGAATGGAAATATTTGCGGGACGGCTGCTTTGGAAGAGATGACGTACAGAATCGAGGCCCTGGCTAACTCCAATGATTGCAAATATTTAGAATGTAACTCCTTCGGTATCAAATATTTACGGGCGTTTGCGGCCACTTGAAACCTGCAACCCCTTTCCCGTGAGAGATTTGCCCAAAAACAGGGGGTGGGGGGGTATTACCGATTAGTAAATAGCTCGGCACCCGCGAGCCTGCTGCTGGCCGCTCCCAACTCAATGCCTCAGAACTATCATCAATCCGTGCCTCGACACGCCAATCTGGGCGATATCCTTGCCAACGCCATCACGCATGGGATCGGCGTCGCTTTCGCTATCGCGGGTGCCGTGTGTCTCATCGTGGCATCGGCGCGCGGGCCGGCACGCCTCGTCGTCAGTTGCGCCATCTTCTCCGCCGCTTTGATTCTCGTGTACCTCTGCTCCACCCTCTATCACTCGCTCGTGCGTACCCGTGCCCGCCACGTCTTTCACGTTCTCGACCACTCGGCCATCTACCTGCTCATCGCCGGCACGTATACACCTTTTACCCTCGTCTCTCTGCGCGGCCCTGTGGGCTGGACACTCTTTGCCTCGGTCTGGGCTCTCGCCGTGGCTGGTGTGATCTTCAAATGCCTCGTGGTCGACCGCTTCGCTGTCGCTTCCACCCTCGTGTATCTCTTCCAGGGATGGCTGGTAATTTTTGTCGCCCGCACTCTTCTCCACGCCATTGGCTGGCACGCCATGCTCTGGCTGGCCGCCGGCGGCCTCGCCTACACGCTCGGCGTCATCTTCTTCGCACTCGACCGCATTCGCTACTTCCACGCCGCCTGGCACATCTTCGTCCTCGCCGGCAGCGTCGCCCACTACTTCGCAATCTTCTTCTATGTCGTTCCTGCTTCAGTCTGAGTCAGGCGGTTGGTCGTGCGGCAGCCGGGCGCAATTCGAATCAATGCCGCGCCGGCACGCCAGAGTGAGCCGAAGAAACCTAGCTGCTGCGCGGTCCCCGGATGAGGCCAATCAGGGCGGAGAGCGCAACGCCAAAGCACATGCCCGAGGCGATCAGTTGCAGGACATCGACGTTGTGGAAGGCTGCGAACCGGGCATTGTGCGACAGGTTGATGAGACCAATCCCGCCCACGATGACCGGCACGACGATGGCAGAGGTGAGGACCTTGCGGGAGTTCATGGGCCGATTATCTTCGGCGCTTTTGCGGCTGTCCACAATATTCTGAGCGTCGGGCGCGCGCTCAGCAGTCGCTATACTTCGAGCATGCAGCCCGTCAGCGTTGTAGCCACGGTATTGAACGAAGCCGAGGATATCGGACACGTGGTTCCGAGCCTGCTGGCGCAGCAGCCGCCGGCTGCCGAGGTGATTGTGGTCGACGGTGGCTCGACGGACGGCACATGGGAGTGGCTGGCGGCAATGCATGTGCAGGATCCGCGTCTGGTGGCGATACGAGATGAGACCTGCAGCCTGAAGTACTCGGCAGGCCCGGTATCGCGCGGCAGAAATGTCGCCATTGCCGCCGCGCAGTCGCAGATCATCGCGACGGCAGACGCAGGCTGCACGTATGCGCCGAACTGGCTGAGCAATCTGACGGCGCCACTGTTTTCCGGCGTCGCCGAATACGCGCTCGGCGGATCGTGCCTGGATGTTGGGTGTACGGCGTGGGATGTGGCGTCGGCGCCGTTCTTCAGCATCAAGTTGTCGCCCACCGAGCCGACGAAGTCGTGCACCGCGCGGTCGATGGCGTTTACAAAAGCGCTCTGGGAGCGCATTGGCGGATTTCCCGAACAGGTGCTGGTGGGCGAAGATACGCTGTTCGATAGGGAGGCGCGACGGCTGACTTCGCCGGCCTTCGTGACGAATGCGAAGGCGCTATATCGGCCGATGAACACGTTTCGTTCCGCGTGCCGCCAGATGGCGCGCTACGCGATGAGCGACGGGCAATCACGCGTGCGGTGGGCGCGGCTGTTTCGCAATGCGGCGCGATGCCTGCTTGAAGTGGCGGCACTGGTTTGCCTGCGCTGGACCGTGATTCCGCTCCTTGTAGTTTTGGCTCTGGAGCTGTGGTTCGCGTTTCAGAAAGACTGGCGATTGATCGGAAGGTTTGGAGTGCGCGCAATCTTGGCCCGATTTGCGTTCTCTGTCGCTGTGCCGTGGGTAGTAGCGTCGAATCATGTGCGTGGGCTGCTTTCGAAGAAGCGGCTGACGAATAAGCAAAATGCGTAGATTGAGTCCGAGGCGCAAGCTGCCCCTGGCGATGCTCTGGCCTGCCGCCCGTGCATTGACCCGGTTCCGCAATTAACGATAGAATTGAGTGGTTTGGCGATGTATCCGCCCGTCCGGGTCGATACAGGATATTGTCGGGCTTACGTGAAGTGTGACCGGCCCGTCCTCCGATGCAGTCCCAGTCTGTATCCGCCCCAATCGAGCACACAGATTCTTGTCGTTAGCGTCTTCCATAGGGCGCTGGAGGATTTGTCATGTATGCAGTCATCCGCACCGGCGGCAAGCAGTACCGCGTCGCTCCCGGAGATGTGTTGAAGATCGAGAGCGTCCCGTCCGGCAGCCCGACCATTGAGTTCAGTGACGTGCTGGCCGTTTCCGGAGAGTCTGGCACCCTCGCCAAGCCCTCTGCTGCCAAGGTCACGGCTGAAGTCCTCGGCCAGGGCCGGGGCGACAAGGTTCTTGTCTTCCATTTCAAGCGCAAAAAGCAGTACAAAAAGCTGCAGGGCCACCGCCAGAATTTTACGCAGGTGCGCATCAAGGCCATCGAAGCCGACGGCGTCACTTACGACACCGCAAAGTAGTTCTCCGAGCATTACGATTTATTGCTACGTATTCACACCAGCCGCATGTTTCACAAGATTGGCCTGGAGCTAGAAGCTAGCAGCTAGAAGCTGCTTTCAAAGAGGGATTCACAATGGCACACAAAAAGGGTGGAGGCAGCTCCACAAACGGACGCGACTCAAACGCACAACGGCTCGGCGTCAAGGCATTTGCCGGCCAACTGGTGACAGGCGGCTCGATCATCACTCGTCAGCGCGGCACCAAAATCAAGCCTGGCGCCAATGTGGGCATCGGTTCTGACGACACGCTTTTCGCCAAGGTCACCGGCCGCGTGGTGTTTACCGATCGCGGTCGCCACGGCCGCTTCGCTTCGATTGAACCCGTTACGGAATAGCGCTTCGTCACACGAATCGCGCCAGCCGTCAAACAGCACAGACATTCCCAAAAGATCAAAGGCCGCGGCATTTGCCGCGGCCTTTGATCTTTCTGTTCGTCGCTATTCCCGGGTGTTTACGTTTCTGATTCCCGACCCTTCATATTCCGTGCGAGCACCTTCTCCACGACGCGCTCAACATCGGAAAGGAAGAAACTGTTGGCAGGTTGCTGTACGGCGACGCGGGTCCCGGTATGGCCCAGGGCCGAAGCAATCTCGTTCCAGCGATAGATCGTCGAGCTTGCCGGCATCAAGACCGGTTTGCGAACTGGTTCCGGCATGATGCAATAGGCAGCCCAGGTTGCCAGCGTTGCCAGGATCAGTCCTTCATAAACGAACTGCAAAGGATCCGTGAGTGATGCAACGCGAGAGATCCAGGAGGCAATCACAAAGTCGGCCGTCGACATCAAGCCAAATCCCAGGGCAATGCCAAACGACATATCGCGCACGTTGAGCCGAAGAGCATTCATGCTAAGGCAAAGGAAAGCCAGCAGGCATAATTCCAGAACACTCATCGAGTGCATAAGGCCGTAGGAAATATCGGCGATGATGAAAATACCCTTATGCGCATAGGTGATTGAGGTCATGCTCACAATCACCGAAACCACTGCCGCCCAGCGGAAGATGACAATTGCCAGTTTTGTGATTCCCGGGAAGGGCGATAATGCTGCGCGGAAGACCTCAATGCAAATCAGAAACAACAGCACGGCGCTGGCAACGTAAGTTGCGAAAAATCCAAAATAATATAGCTCGCTCGCGTGATGTTCCTTTCCCCAAGGCTGAGTCCCTTCGTAGAGGGCCCACATGAGGATCGGCGTGGAAATTGCGCGCAACGCCAGATACTGGCTCATCGCCTTGAAGCGGCGATGCAGCCCCTTGCTCCAGAAAACAATCGCGAGCGTGGCCCACAGAACAAACTCGGCCACGTTCATCGCTGACATTGCGTTATTCAATGGCATAATGGCGAATCGGAGACTCTTCGACCGACCTCAGGATATCGCCATTATGCCAATCGGCTCAAACACAAAAGGGTAACGGAGCGCTGGCACTTTCGTGCTATGAAGCACAGCTCGCGTAAGCCGAGATCTATCGTTGTGGCGCTGCCGCGGAAACAATGCAGCTCCCGTTCGATTGGCAGGGCAACGGAGCAGGAAGTCCGATCGTGGTGCCGGGGCCAGGCGCGGCCGCAGCGCGAGAGGTGAGTGCTTTTGTGGTCGCCGGAGCAAATGATGCGGAGGCCAACCCAGCGATTGCGACGAACAGTGCGAATAGGCGAATTGCAGCTTTCATTTTTGGTAACCTCATTGGTCTTGGAATAGGAGGAGACGAATCTCTTCTTGGAAGAGAATTGTACGCGAGTTTCTAAGTATAAATCTAATTTTTTCAGCTATATACTACTACCTAACTGGCCTTGATTACTGACGTCATAGCGAGCCGTCGGCATGGTGCCTTCCGTAATCAATTCTTTCCCGGTTTCGCTTTGCTTTTCAACCCTCGCACGAGCGGCATTTTGCGCTCTTCTGCATGGTAAAATAACCCCAGGTGAATACGCTTGAAAGCCCTCCTTTTTTCAAGCGATTAGTCCCGCTTTACAGCAGTTTCTGAAACGGCATTAAGGCGCTATTTCCGAGACGGCTCGAGCGTCTGGAACGCATCCCCGGCAACTCTCGGCGCGGAAGGTCCTGCGATTGGAAACTTATGGCGACTGAAGCTCTCAGCACCACAGCTATGCACGGCGACAACGACAGCTACACCGGAGAAAACATTAAGGTGCTGGAAGGCCTCGAGGCTGTACGCCTGCGTCCTGCCATGTACATCGGCTCCACCGGTGAAATGGGATTGCACCACCTTGTCTACGAAGTGGTCGACAACTCCGTCGACGAGGCACTCGCCGGCTACGCCAGGAAAGTCGATGTGATCATTCATGTCGACAACTCGATCACGGTGATTGACGATGGCCGCGGCATTCCTGTCGACATGATGGATCTGCCTGGGGGCGAGCAGATGCCCGCCGTGCAGGTCGTGCTCACCAAACTGCATGCAGGCGGCAAATTCGATTCTTCCACTTACAAAGTGTCCGGTGGACTGCATGGCGTCGGCGTAAGCTGCGTGAACGCCCTAAGCGAGGAATTTGAAGTAGAAATCTGGCGCCCCGAAAAACCCGGCGAGCCCAGCCACACCTACGAGCAGAGCTACTCGAAAGGTATCCCCACGTCGAAGCTGCAGAAGACCGGCACCAGCAAGCGCCGCGGCACAAAGGTCCACTTTCTGCCTGACAAGACAATCTTCACAACAACGGAATTCAACTACGACACGCTGGCCCAGCGTCTGCGTGAGATGGCCTTTTTGAATAAAGGTCTTGAAATCACGCTCACCGACGAGCGCACGGCCGATACCAAGACGGGCGAGGCTCGACGTACAGAGTTCCGCTACGCCGGCGGAATCGCCGAATTCGTCAAACACCTCAACCGCGGCAAGACCGTGCTCCACGACAAGCCCATTGTGATGGATGCACTGCGCGACGGAGTTGAGATCGACATTGCCCTGCAGTACAACGATAGTTATTCTGAGACTGTTTTTAGCTTCGCGAACAACATCAATACCGTGGACGGCGGCACGCATCTCTCCGGCTTCCGCACTTCGCTTACCCGCACCATCAACTTCATAGGCCAGCAGATGGGGCTCTTCAAGGACGTCAAAGAGAATCTTTCCGGCGACGACGTCCGCGAGGGCCTAGTGGCGGTGATCAGCGTCAAGCTACCCCAACCCCAGTTTGAAGGACAGACCAAGGGCAAGCTCAACTCTGACATCGCAGGTACAGTCCAGGCCTTCGTCAACGAGCGTCTCGGCATGTATCTCGAGCAAAACCCGCCCGTTGCCCGTCGCATCATCAACAAAGCGATTGAAGCTGCCCGCGCCCGCGAAGCTGCCCGCAAGGCCCGCGATCTCACCCGCCGTAAAGGCGCACTCGACGGCGGCGGGCTCCCCGGCAAGCTGGCCGATTGCAGTGAGCGCAATCCCGAGCGCTGCGAGCTTTACCTTGTCGAGGGCGAAAGCGCCGGAGGCACTGCCAAACAAGGCCGCGACCGCCGTTTCCAGGCCATCCTTCCGCTCAAGGGCAAAATCCTCAACGTCGAGAAGGCCCGCTACGACAAAATGTTGGGCCACGAAGAAATTCGCGCCATGATCACCGCACTCGGAACGGGAATCGGCAAAGATGATTTCGATGCCGCTAAGATCCGCTACGGCAAAATCATCCTCATGACTGATGCCGACGTTGATGGCTCTCACATCCGCACGCTTTTGCTCACGTTCTTCTTCCGTCACATGACCGAACTCATCAAGCGCGATAACGTCTACATCGCGCAACCGCCGCTCTACAAGATCAAGAAAGGCCGCTTTGAGCAGTACATCAAAGACGACCGTGAATTTGTGAAGGTCATGGTCAATCGCGCCGCAGAGGGCATGGTAGTCCGCCATGGAGAATCCGCAAGCCGGATCGAGGGCGCCGATCTCAGGCGATTCATGGCCACGCTCAACGAGTATCTCGGTTTCGTCGAAAAGGTCGACAAACGCATCCGCAACGAGAAACTTGCCGAAATGCTGGCGCGCGCCGAACTCACGCACCGCACTGACTTCGCTTCGAAAAATGGCGGAGAAGTTCCCGAAAAGCTGGCCATGCTCCACGCGCAGCTTCTTGAGCTTGCCGACGAGTTTCAGTTCAAAGTGGGCAAGCCTGTAGAAGACGAAGAGCACCAAACTTGGTCCGTTTGTTTCACCGATGCGCAAGGCGCCACGCGTTGCATCGATTGGACGTTGGCCTCCAGCCCTGAATTCCGCCAGATGATGTCGAAGTATTCGCTCATCAAAGAGTTCCTCGAGCCACCGTTCCTGGTCGAGTACGCCGCAAAATCCGCCGCAAGCACCGATGTGAATGCCGAGGAGGAAGAACCCGACGCCGAGGGCGCGCCTTCGCCTGGCAGCGCAGATGTGCGTGCCGAAGCCAAGTCAGGTGGCCGTTCCGCCCGCATCCTTCGTGAGCCGGTCGAAAGACAGACCGCGCGCGAGTTGTTCGCGTATATTGTCGAACAGGGCAAGAAGGACTACCAGGTGCAGCGCTATAAGGGCCTTGGTGAAATGACCGCCGCGCAGTTGTGGGAAACGACCATGGATCCCGAGCGGCGCACGCTGCTCTCGGTGAAGCTCGAAGACATCGCGGAAACTGAAGCGATCTTTACCACGCTTATGGGCGAGGACGTCGAATCCCGTCGCAAGTTCATCGAAGATAATGCTCTCGACGTAAAGAATCTCGATATCTAATTTCCCCCTGGGGCGCCCTTGTGACGCCCCGCGCGTTTCATGGCGGGCCCATACGTCCAAATCCCCCTTGAAGGAGTTTGAGCTATGAATTTCCACCGCAATTTGATTCTTTTCACTGCGCTCACAATTGTATCTACCCTGGCGTGCACCGGGTGCAAGTCCAATTCACAGCAGGGGAATAACCAGCAATCAGGCAGCGTCAACGGCCAGCCGCAAAGCGCGTCGGCCGCCAACACTCCCGCCCCTGCTCCCGGTTCTTCGCCTGCTACTTCTCCCGCCGCATCTTCGGGATCAGCTCCCGCTTCGGCTCCAGCTGCTGCATCAGCTCCCCAAGCGCCTCCTCCGCCAGCAGCGATCGATTTGCCTGAGGGAACTGAGCTTCGTGTGCGACTCGATCAGGATCTGGGTTCCAAGATCAGCAATGCAGGGGATTCCTTCACAGCCACCGTTGCAGACGATGTAATAGTCAACGGTCAGACAGTGATTCCCAAGGGCGCCCGTGCCGACGGGACCGTGATCGACGCGAAGGCACTCGGCAGATTCAAAGGTGGAGCACTGCTCGAGGTTCGTCTCGAGCGCGTGCACACAAACTGGGGCAGCTATCCCGTCTCGACCAGCACCATCGCTCGGGCGGAAAAAGGTAAGGGCAAGCGCACGGCGGTGATGGCCGGTGGCGGTGGAGCCTTTGGCGCCCTTATCGGGGGACTGGCTGGGGGCGGCAAGGGCGCCCTCATCGGTGCGCTCGCCGGCGGCGGCGCCGGAACAGCAGGTAGCGCCTTCACCGGCAACAAGGAAATTGTCCTTCCGGCGGAAACGCTCCTCACGTTTAATCTCGAACATTCCGTCCACATCACGGAACAACAGTAAAACCGGACAGAAAGAGATCGCTGGCGGAATCGCTCCTCACCCGCCCGGTGTAATTCACCGGGAAGATGAGCGAGCGGCAGTTCAATGCCTGATTTAGACTGTCTCAATCTGGATTCTTCCCCTTCGGATCCGGAATCCTCTCCTCAGAAAGGAAGCGAATGCGCTTCGCTGCGCCAGCTGCAATTGCCCTTGTGCTCGCGTCCGCCGCTGCGGCCCAATCTGCCCCACCTGGCCCCACCCCGAACTCTTTGGCCTCTTCGCGAGTTTTCCCCTTCAATCAGATGACCGCCAAAACTTCTCCGAACGGTGCTATCGGCCGCAACGTCTTCACAGGGACCCTGGCCACTGGCGAAGCCATCGCGGTCCACGAAACTGTGCAGCCCGCCGGCGCCACACCCAATCAGCCTCATCGCATCCAGCACTCTGAAGTGATCGTCGTCCAGCAGGGGACTGTCGAATTCTTCCACGACGGCAAGACCGAGCGCGCAGGCCCTGGAGGCGTCATCTATGTGGCCTTCGGCACTTTGCATACTTTGAAAAATGTCGGCGATGGTCCCGCACAATACGTGGTCATCCAGATCGGCGGCGACACCAAGAAGTAGTCATATTGCGGGATTTCAAAATCGGAGCCTGGTAATCCACCGTAATGAACAAGCTACCCCTATTACTGGTTCTCGCTGATTCCACCGACCCGCAATCTGATGCGCAAATACGCATGTTGGCAGGTCTCCCGCACCTATTTGCGAACTCTCCGGATGCGATCAAGTCCGGCGGGTCAAATGCCGAAGTCATCCTGCAGTGGGCGGGCTCCCGTGAATTGCTGCGCGTCGCTTTTCTCGCCAATCCCCAGGTACGCTGGGTTCACTCGCGCTCGGCCGGCTTGGATCGCATCCTATTTCCCGAACTCGTTCAGAGCCCCGTTCCCCTCACTAACGGCAGCGGGGTCTTCTCGCAATCCCTCGGCGAATTTGCTCTCGCCGCCATTCTGTACTTTGCAAAAGACTTTCGCCGCATGCTCCGCAATCAGGAGGCAGGACGTTGGGAGCAGTTTGAGGTTGAAGAAATAGCGGGCCAGACCGTCGGAATCGTCGGCTATGGTGACATCGGCCGCGCCGTGGCCAGCAGAGTCCGCGCGATGGGAATGCGCGTATTTGCGTTGAAGCGTCACGCGCCCGCGTCACCTGATCCCTTGATTGAGCAGTTCTTTCGGCCAGACGATCTGAACCCCATGCTCAATCAAGCAGATTTTGTCGTGGTCGCGGCGCCGCTCACCAGCGAAACTCGCCATATGATCAGTGATTCAGCATTCTCCGCCATGAAACGAAATGCCGTCATGATCAATGTCGGGCGAGGCCCGGTAGTGAATCAGGCCGCCTTGGTGCGGGCGCTTACTGAGAAGAGAATCAAAGGAGCTGGTCTCGATGTATTTGAGGAGGAGCCAATCCCGCTCGGCGATCCTATTTACCAGCTTAAAAACGTTCTTATCTCGCCCCACTGCGCCGACCATACAAAAAATTGGCTCAATCGGGCAATGCAATTCTTCCTTGAGCAATATGAACGCTTCGCCAGCGGCCAGCCCCTCGAAAACATCGTCGAGAAGCACCTCGGCTATTAGGCCCGCGACTGTTTGAGGTTGTTACTTTGTGGGTCCGCCATGTCCCGTTTTTGGACCCTGGAACCGCTGCCGCCGAGGTCCGAATTCAGGCAATCCCAGCCGTGATCGCCATACTGCATCCTGTATGTCAACATCTAAGCGCCGCGCACCTGGCCTCGTCCATGCAGCTTTACGTCGTACATACGCGCATCCGCAATTCCGATGATGCCGTGCACCGCGAGCCCGTCTTCCGGTGCGGATGCGAGTCCTACGCTTGCGCTGACCTTTAATCTCAACCCGTTCTTCATCTGAAAAGGAGTCTTCATCAACGCGCGATTCATTGTCGTAGCCAATTCCAGCGCCGCCATCGCGCTGGTCTGGGGCATCATAATTACGAACTCGTCGCCACCATAGCGGAAACAAACATCTTGCGACCGAGCCAACTCCTGTAGGCGGGTGCCGGTTTGCGCAAGCAACTCGCTGCCAATTAAGTGCCCGTGCTCGTCATTCACCAGCTTGAAGTGATCAAGATCTAAAAACGCCAGGCTGATCGGAACATCCGACTTCCTGCACCGCTTCAATTCGCGGCCCAGCACGTCGTATAGGTGGCGAACGTTGTATAGTCCCGTCGTGTCATCCGTGATCGTTAACTGCTGGATTCGCGAAACGTCGCGCGCATTCTCGATCGCAATCGCTGCGTGGTCAGCCAGTATGTGCAGAAATGCAATCGAATAGTCCGACATCTCCGCACGAGGATTAAAGATCTCAATCACTCCCTGCGTGCCTTTGCGACCCCGCAATGGCAATGCGATCACCGAACGCACCTGCCGCTTCCCAAGCTCGCTGGATTGAGCAATGCGCGGATCATCCTCAGCCTCCGGCACGATTAGCGTTTCGCCATGCTCCACAACCCAGCCCGCCACTCCTTCGCCCACCTTCACACGCAGCCCGCGAAATGCCTCTTGTTCCTCGCCGGCGGTAATTGCGTAATAAAGGCTCTGTGTGGATGGATCGAGCATGAGCAGCGCCCACAGTTCTGCCTCGACCATCCTTTCCATTTGTTCCAGGATCGTGCGCAGAATGGTATCAAGATCGAAACTTGACGTGAGCGATCTCGCCAGCTGATGAAAGACAAGCAGATCCGCGAGCGGTATGCGACCTTCCGACTCGTTTGGCATGTGGGGCCTTATGGGGGTAGGTTCCAACCACCATTCTGTCACACTGGTTCCCGTGCAATTGTCATTCCGACGCAATGGAATGACAATGGGTCGCGAAGAATATGGCCTGAGTTGAATCGTAATTCCTTCTGGCGAGCGGGTCCATCAGCTTACCCGCCGATGTGCACCATCGAGCGCGACGGCTTGAGGAATCCTGGTTCCCCAATGTGATGCCGAGCCTCTTTGCCCTGCACCGTGCGCACCACATACGCTTTCAGTTCCTCGTCGCTTGCACCCATCCTCATTCGCCCGTACAGATCGTGTTCCACCTGCGAGAACAGGCAAGTGCGGATCTTCCCGTCCGATGTGAGCCGTACCCGGCTGCAGGCGCCGCAAAACGCCTGGCTGACCGGGGCAATGATGCCGATCTCGCCCACGCCGTCTGCAAAGGTGTAACGGCGCGCCGTCTCGCTCGCTTCTCGCAGAGGCAATCTCACCAGCGGAGTCACTCGCTCGATGCGCTCCACAATCTCCTGAAGAGTCACAACGATCTCAGGCGACCAGAGGCGCCCCTCCTCGAGCGGCATAAACTCAATGAAGCGCACCACCACGTTTTCATCGCGGGCAAATCTGGCAAACCTCTCAATCTGGTCGTCGTTGAAGCCGCGCAGCAGCACACAATTGATCTTTACCGGTGTTAAACCTGCCACTCGCGCGGCGCGAATGCTAGCCAGAACGGCGCCATAGCTGCCCTCTACACGCGTGATCCGCTCAAAGGTTGCCGGATCGACTGCATCCATGCTCACCGTCACTCGGTTCAGGCCGGCTTTCTTTAACGGAGCAGCAAGCGATTCCAGCAGATGCCCGTTCGTGGTCAGGGCCAATTCGAGGGGATCTCCCCTCGCGGTGCGCAGCTTCGCCAGCTCCTGAATCAACTCCACCACGCCACGGCGCAAAAGGGGCTCTCCGCCCGTCAGCCTCACTTTCGTGATTCCCAGACTCACGAAGATACCAATAAGCCGCAGATACTCGTCAATCCGCAGTTCCGGATACTGCGCGCCCTCCTCGCCGGTGCGGCAGTACACACACTTGTAATTACAGCGGTCGGTAATCGACACGCGCAAATCGTGGATCACGCGACCGTAACTGTCTGTGAGCGGCGGATGCGGCGCCACGTTGGCGAATGCGGAGAGGGAGGCGGCAGTCATCTGCTCCTTCAAGCCTATACTCTTTCGGCTGCGACATAAAAGACGTTCTGGTCTCTACCGGCCTAAACCTTGGCAGGACAAAGGCTTTAGCATGGATAAGAACGCGTTTTTGACGCCTCGCATTAATGGCCCGTGACGAAGGAAGCCCACAACATGCCTGTAACCGGAACCAAGCCGGTCGGCGCTGTCGACGAATCTTCTGCAGCAGAAGCCGTGCGCCAAATGTTCGACTCCATCGCGCCGCGCTACGATCTGCTCAACCACCTGCTCTCAGCAAACATCGATCGCGTATGGTGGCGCAAGACAGCGCGCAGATTCTGTTCTGTGCTTTCTCGTCCCGATGCGGCGATTCTCGACATTTGCTGCGGTACAGGTGATCTGACGGTAGCGCTCCTCAAACTCCGTCCAGTCAGTTCACGGCCTTTGCTCGCCGGCGATTTTTCACGGGCCATGCTGAAGCGCGGAGCGCAAAGGTTTGGCCGGTCCACGATCCGCGATTCCAAGAGCCACCGCCCCGATAACGCGCCTTTCGCGGTGCCGCTTGAAACCGATGCGCTTCATCTGCCCCTTCCTTCCGGATCGCTTGACCTGATCGTGTCTGCGTTTGGATTCCGTAACCTGGTCAATTACAGAGGCGGACTTGAAGAATTCCACCGCGTCCTCAAACCCGGCGGTCAGTTGGGTATTCTGGAATTCAGCGAACCCGGCGGCGTCATCGGCAAAGCCTACGCTCTTTACTTCCGTCGCGTGCTGCCAGTCATTGGCCGTATGGTTTGCGGAAAGGCCGGGCCATACAATTACCTGCCGACTTCGGTCGGTGAGTTCCCGCCGCCGGATGAAATGGTCCGAATGATGCAAAACGCCGGTTTCAAAGACTGCGCCTGGCAGCCCTATACGTTCGGCGTTGCGGGGTTGTACACGGCGGCGCGGCCGCCATTACCCTTATGACAGCAGGACTTCTTCCGCCACTCGTTCGTACCAAGAAGGGGCATCTTGTGCCGCATGACTCGTCGCACCGGAACGAAAAACGCCGCGTGGCGTCGCGGTCCATGGCGGCTGCGGCTGTCATGACGCTCCTCAAACTCGGCGCAGGCCTGCTCTCCGGGTCCCTCGGTGTCCTGTCTGACGCTGCTCACTCGGGTCTCGATCTCGCCGGCGCCGCCCTCACCTTCTTTTCGGTCAACGTAAGCGAGAAGCCTGCGGACGAAGATCACACATACGGCCACGGCAAAGTTGAGAATCTCTCTGCATTCACTGAAGCCGGCCTGATGGGTATTTCCTGCGCCTGGATTATCTGGGAAGCCATCCAGCGCATTTTCTACCGCACCGTCGAACTGCATCACTCGCTCTGGCCCGTCTTGGTGCTCATCGCTTCGATCTGTGTCGATTTCTGGCGTTCGCGGCAATTGCGCGCGGTTGCCCAGCGCACTGGATCGCCCGCCCTGGCCACCGACGCTTTCCATTTCGCCTCCGACATTTGGGCTTCGCTGGCAGTTCTTGCGGGCCTTGGTGCTACCTGGGCCGGCGTGCAGTTTGGAATTGGCACACTCCACTATGCTGACCCATGCGCTGCTATTGTCGTCTCGCTCATGATCCTCCTTATGGCAGTCCGGCTTGGCCACGAGGCGATGGGTGCTCTGGTCGATGAGATTCCCGCAGAAACCCGGCGGCGCCTCGTGCGAGAAGTGGAAAAGGTTGAGGGTGTGCTGGCGGTGGAGCGCGCCCGCGTGCGGCGTGCTGGCGCCGGTTATTTTGCCGATCTCACTCTCGCACTTCCCCGCCGGTCCACCTTCGAGCACTCCGGCGAACTCGTGCAGGCAGCCACCGCTGCTGTGCATCGCGCTCTGCCTAAGGCTGATGTCGTCATCCACACCATACCCCGTGAGTCCCGCGCCGAAAGCATCTTTGACCGCGTTCGTACTGTGGCCGCGCGCAACAACGTGTCAGTCCACGACCTCAGCATCCAGTCGCACCACGGGCGCCTGCAAGTCGAGTTGCACCTCGAAATTGAAGAGAAACTCGCCCTTCGCGAAGCGCACGCCTTTGTTACCAGTTTGGAAGCAGAGATCCGACGCGACGTGCCTGAAATCGACTCGGTCCTCACGCATATTGAAAGTGAGCCGGCTACCATCGAGCAACCGGACGAGGCGGCGGTTGCAGATCGCCGCATCGAGCAGGCGTTGCGTTCCGCGGCAGGGAAGTTTCCCGAGATATCCGACGTGCACGCCATCTCAGTGTCACGCGCACGCGATCATATCCACGTTAGCTGCCACTGCACTTTGCCAGACGAGTTGCCGATGCACCGCGTTCACGAGGTCATCACTGCCCTTGAGGACCGCTTCAAACTGGAGTGTCCTGAGGTGTTCCGCGTAAACATCCATCCCGAGCCGGTGACCGATAATATCCGATAGGACGCAAGATCGATTGCTTCAATCCGAAACGCGGCCATGAACACCCATCTGCTTGTCAGAATTTCCCGCCTCGCCTCGCTGCTCATGCTTCTGGTGGCAGTTGCGCTCATCGCCGCGATTATCACCATGCACTTCGCGATTCATGGCGCCGAGGTCCAAGTGCCCGCTTTCAAGGGGATGACAGTCGATGATGCGCGCAGCGAAGCCGCCGGTCTCGGCTTGATCCTCGACGTCGATAACCGATATTTTTCCGGTGACCTGGCCGCGGGTCACATACTCTCGCAATCGCCTGCTGCCGGAACCGTGGTCCGCCGCGAATGGCACGTTCGAGTTGCTGAAAGCCTCGGTCCGCAAAAAGTCAATGTACCAAATACGATAGGTTCGAATGAACGCGCGGCCAGCCTCGAGCTTCGCCGCGCCGGCCTCGAAGTGGGTCTGGTCGCACATCTTCCCTACGCTTCTGCTTCCGAAGGAAAGGTGTTGGCTCAGGATCCGCCCCCCAATGCGCTCGGGATCGCACAGCCAAACGTCAGCCTGCTCATCGCCACACCTGGAGACGGATCTCCAGACGGCTTTGTCATGCCCGACTTTACCGGGTGGACGCTGTCTAGCGCGCAGGCCGCATTCGCGAATGTGGCGATCAAAATGGCGCCCCCGAGCTATGTCAATACCCTGGTTGGTCCGGTGGGCAGCGGCAATGCGCCCTTCAAGCCTCCCACACAGACTGGCACAGTTCTGACGCAATCGCCCGCCGCGGGTTCGCGTGTTGATCAGAACTCTGTGGCGAAGTTCAGCGTGGCTAGATAAACAAAACAGGAGATTGTTGTATGGGAATGAACGAGGACCTTGAGAAGATTGTGATGCAGGAAAGGGAACTACGATTGTCGAAGCTGGACGCGCAAGTCGCGTGGGACCTCGGCTCATGGATTCGTTCCGCGGCACTCGATCGTCATATGTCCCTGGTCATCGATCTGCGGCGCTTTGGCCAACCCCTCTTTTTTGCTGCGCTCGATGGAACGACTCCCGATAATGCCGAATGGGTGCGCCGTAAATGCAACGTGGTCGCGCGTTTTCACTGCAGCTCCTATGAGGTCGGTCTCAGGCAAAAGATGAAAGGCACTTCCTTGCATGAACGTTTCGGCCTTCCAGTCGCCGATTACGCCGCCGACGGTGGCTCATTTCCATTGACCGTGGAGAGCGCGGGGGTCGTTGGCAGCATCACCGTCTCCGGCCTTCCTCAGCGTGACGATCATAACCTCGTCGTCGAAGCGCTCTGCGCATTTCTCCACCGAGACTTCGCTGCTTTACGTCTCGAACCGGAATCCGCCTAGAGGACTCGAACCATGCCTGCGGTTCTTTAGGACGTTTTCTCAAGAAGCGCCACAAAAAAGCCATCCGTTCCTAATGCCCCCGGAAGCAATCGCAACGCTCCCTCGGGCGTCAGGCAATTCCGTGCACACGACTCCCCTTCCCCCGTCAAAACTCCGTCTCGCTGCAGCAGTTCGAATCTCCGCGCCAACGACACCTGCCGCACATTGCAGCTCCCAGCCAATGCTGCCGCGACGACCTGCTCATTCTCTTCAGGCTCGAGCGAGCACGTCGAATACACAACCAGCCCACTCGGTCGCACCGTCCGCAACGCCGCGTGAAGAATGGCCTTTTGTCTCTCTGCGTGGCGCGCCAGGTCCTCGATGCGCAGCCGGTGACGAATCTCAGGGTTGCGCCCAAGCGTCCCCGTGCCGCTACATGGCACATCAGCCAGCGCGAAATCGAATTCGCCGCCCTCCCGCAGCTCCGCCGCGTCGGCTAGCCGGCATTCCACTCTAGGCCCCAGAGCGGCGAGCCGCCTTTCCAACTCGGCCAGACGCTTCTGGCTTGATTCGTATGCCAAAATGCGCGCGCCAGGATATCGCTCAGCCAGGATAAGTGTCTTACCGCCCGGAGCGGCGCAAGCATCGAGAATCTTCTCCAATCTCCGGCCCGCCTCAGTTCCGCACGCGGACAGTTCACCTATCAGTTGCGAGCCCTCATCCTGCACCCGCACCCGGCCTTCCTGAAATGCTTCCGTCGCCGTAAGATCCCCGGCAACGATCCTTCGAGCCGCGCGCAACACGCTGGCAGGCTCCAGTTTGATCCCGGCCTGCACAAGTTCATCTTCGGTGTCCGGGCTGCCAAGGCGGATCACCAGAGGCGGCTGCTGCTGCCCGTGCTGGCAAATGGCACGCGCCGTATCGAGCCCATAGAAACTCACCCATCTCTCAACCATCCACGCAGGATGCGCCTGAATCAGCGCCAATTTTGAGGCGGTTTGTTCCCGATCCCGAGCCTGTGAAACTCTGCCTCGCGCAACCCGGCGCAACACGGCATTGACCATTCCCGCGGCAAACTTTCCCACGGACTGCTTTGTCAGCTCTACGCTTTGGTCAATGGCCGCGTGCGCGGGAATTCGCGCCAGGTAAAGCAGTTGGTATGCGCCCAATCGAAGCGCGATACGCACCTCGGGATCAAGCTTCGCATTCGGCCTTGTCAGCAGATCCTTGATCTGCTGATCCAGTCGAATCTGCCAGCGAAGCACCCCCAGTACGAGCGCCGTGGCCAGTTTGCGATCGACAGGAGCGAGAGCCCTCGCCGCCTTTCCGCGTAGTAGTTCGTCAGAGTGTGCCCTTCCGCCCTCAAGCGCAAGAAGAATCTGGAATGAAATTCGGCGCGCAGCAGATACCACGGCTTAGCCCAGTCGCGCATCTGCTGGAAGCGGATTGCCGCGCAGAAATTCCGCTGCATGCAGGCGCTTCTTGCCTTCGAGTTGAACTTCCAGGAATTCCAGCCAGGTGTTTCCCGCGCACGCGGCGAGCAGTCGCCCGTCCTCCACGAGAATCCAGCCAGGCTCGGCGAATCCTAATCCGGCCGCAAAGCTCGATCGCGCAATGGCCATGCGATGCACAAGCAACTTCTTGCCCTCCAAGTTGGTGAACGCACCGGGCCAGGGCTGGAACCCACGCCAGCGGTTATAAAGTTCTTTCGCGGTCCGCGCGGCGAAATCCATCCGCCCGTCCTCGCGTTTCAACAGCGGGGCAAAGGTTGCGCCCACCTCTCCTTGCAGCATTGGCGTGATCGTTCCGTTTGCAAGACCGGCTAGGCTCTCCATCATTAGCGGTGCGCCCGCCTCCGCCAAAACCGGAAAAAGTTCTGCCGCGCTCTGATTCGGGCTAATCTCTATCGTCTGTTGCAACAGGATCGGCCCTGTATCCAGCCCCGCCTCCAGCAGCATCGTCGTATTTCCGGTATAAGCGTCGCCCATCGCCACCGCCCACTGGATCGGCGCGGCCCCGCGGTATTTCGGCAGCAGCGAGGCATGCAGATTAACGCAGCCGAGCCGCGGAAGAGCCAGCATCCAAGGCGGAATCATGCGCCCATAAGCCACCACAACAATGGCTTCTGGCTTGATCTCCTCAAGCTCGGTTCGAAACTTTTCGTTATTACGAATTTTTTCGGGCTGCGCCACCTTGAGTCCAGCGGCCAATGCTGCCTGTTTCACAGCTGGCGCGGTCACTTGTTGATCGCGTCCTGCCGGACGGTCCGGCTGTGAAACTACCAGCGCAATCCTGTGACCTGCGCCTAGTAGCGCCTCCAACGTAGGCACGGCGAACTGCGGCGTCCCACAGAAAACAAGCTTCAAAGGGTTTGCCGCTGTCGTCATGCTAGCGTTACCAGGTACCCTCGCTTTGCATCTTTCGGATCTTCCGCAAACTCAGGCTCCGCTTAAGGGCACTCATCCTGAAAATGAACAGAATGCCGTCGAGGTGGTCAATCTCGTGCTGAAACGCGCGTGAGAGCAACTCCTCTCCGTCCATTTCAAACCACTTGCCATTCTCATCCTGCGCGCGGATCCGTACCTTCGCGGCCCGCACTACCTTCTCACGGATGTCAGGGAAACTCAGACACCCCTCTTCCTCGTACTGCCTACCTTCGCTCACGGTGATTTCCGGATTGATCAAAACGAGCTTTTGCGCCGGATCCTTGCCCATGCTCAGGTCGATCACGGTCAGTCTCTTTGAGACGCCCACCTGTGGCGCGGCCAGGCCAATCCCCTGCGAAGCATACGTGGTCTCAAACATGTCGGCCACCAGCTTGCGCAACTCATCGTTGAACTCTGTCACCGGTTCGCCTGGCTGCTGCAGCACAGGTTCCGGATATTTCACAATCGTCAATATCATTGCTTCCGCTAATAGCTCCGTAATTGTTCGATGTATCCGGCAAAATTTCGCTTCAATTCAAGAAGTGAATCGCCGCCGAACTTTTCGTGTGCCAGGTTTGCCAGCACCAGGGCCACCATCGCCTCAGCCGCCACTCCAGCGGCCGGTACCACGCAAATGTCACTTCGTTCATAACTTGCGCTCGTAGCCTCGCGCGTATCAAAGCGCACTGACTCCAGCGGCTGGCGCAGCGTCGAGATGGGCTTCAGGTAGCCGCGCACCACGATGTCCTCTCCATTGGAGACGCCGCCTTCTATGCCGCCGGCGTTGTTGTGCGGCCTGGTGAACTTAGTAGCCCGGCCTGCCGGATACTGCTCCGCATATTGAATAGGATCATGCACCCGCGAGCCGAACGATCCAGCTGCCGCGACGCCTCGGCCGATTTCAACGGCCTTCACCGCCTGCAGGCTCATCACGGCCCATGCCAGAAGGCCATCCAGCCGCTCATCCCAGTTTGCAAATGTCCCCAATCCCGCGGGGACACCGTGCGCAACCACTTCAAAAACTCCGTTTACCGTATCGCCGGCGCGGCTCGCCTCGTCCACTTCTTGTTTCATCCGCGCTTCTGTCGCATCATCCACGCAGGCCAAAGTAACGTCATCGTTTTTTGCAAGAGCTGCAATCTCGTTCCACGCCGCCTCGCGGTCCAACTCCACGCGGCCCACTCTGACCACGTGGCTTGCCACGTCGATGCCCAATTCACGAAGCAGCAGCTTGGCAAATGCGCCTGCGGAAACTCTTGCAGCCGATTCGCGTGCCGACGCACGCTCCAGCACATAACGCGCGTCGGAAAAATTGTATTTGAGCGCGCCCGCTAGGTCCGCATGGCCCGGCCGGGGCGAAGCAACCGCCCGGTATTTCGTCGGGTCGCCTTCCTCAACAGGCAGTTTCTCCTGCCAGTTCTTCCAGTCGCGGTTAATCAACTGGATCGCGATCGGCGACCCAATCGTCTTGCCATGGCGCACGCCTGAAAGGACATGCGCCTGGTCAGTCTCGATCTTCATGCGGCCGCCGCGCCCGTACCCCTGCTGGCGCCGCCACAGCTCTCGATTTACAAATTCCAGATCGACAGGCACGCCTGCGGGCATCCCTGACACCATCGCAATCAATGCTTCACCGTGAGATTCGCCGGCTGTGGAGAAGCGGATCATATAGATTCCATTGTAAATGTGAGTGCGGCGGACAGCCCGGCTTGCTCTTCGCCTCCAGTGTCAGGCCTTCTATGTTTCTGAGAACACTAGCCGTGTATCCTGCATCAGTGCCGAGTGCGGTATTGAGGGTCCCTGGACCACCGAGCCCATGAGCGTGACGCGATTTAGAAAACCTTCCCTCCCCTTCGCATGCGCCTCAATTTGAATCTGGCGCCCATCCGGAAAGCGGATCTCGCTCTTCTCGAACAATGGCGCCCCTAACACCCAATCGGGTTTACCCGGACACAAAGAGAAAATCCCGAGCGCGCTCAGAATGTACCACGCGCTCATAGATCCCGTATCTTCGTCGCCCGGGAAACTGTCGGGCGTATAAAGCTCGTTAAGCACGCGATGCACCCAGTACTGTGTGCGGTCGCGACGTCCCGCAATCGTAAACATGTAGAGCGTCTGGTGGACCGGCTGATTCGAATGTGCGTATTGCCCGAAGTTAACTGCCGCCATCTCCGACATCTCGTGAATCTCGCGTCCGTATGTTCCCACATGAAATGCAGGCGGTTGTGCGAGCATCTCTTCCAGCGCCGCTACAAATGCTTCTCGCCCTCCCATTGCTGCCATCAATCCTTCGGGATCGTACGGCACGGCGAATCGATACTGCCACGCAGCACCCTCTACGTAAGCTCCTCCCCATGTGTGCGGGTCGAAGGGCGATTGCCAGCTTCCGTCGGCCATCTTGCCGCGCAGGAACCGAGTGTCGCCGTCGAAAATCTTGCGCCAGTTCTTTGACCGCTGCTCAAACCACGTGGCTTCTTCATGCAGTCCGGCAGCGCGGGCTACCTGTGCGATGCAGAAGTCCCCGTAGGCCGAGTCCAGCGTCTCCGCTACTGCGCCCGCTACCGCTTCACAGGGAATGTAACCCAGCTTGTTGTATTCGGCCACCGCCGGCCTTCCGTATCCAAGTCCCGCCGCGACTGGTTGCGTGGCGTGCTTCCTCAGTCCTTCAAAAGCTGCCTTCACGTCAAACCCCGTGATCCCTTTTGCCACTGCATCGCCAAACACAAAATCTGTCGGGCTGCCGGTCATGCAATTTCGATACCCGGGGCATGGAAACTGCGGGAACCATCCGCCCTCTATGTATGCATTAACCCATGCCTGCAGGATCTCGCTCAACTTCTCGGGGTAAATCAGGGCCATCATCGGATACCAGGCGCGATAGTCATCCCAATATCCGTGATCCGCGTACATTACGCCCGGCTCTACTTTGCTGCTGTACGGGCTCATGTGAACAGTCTTGCCGCTCTCGTCCTGCTCGTGCCATATCCGCGGAAACAACAACGTCCGATAAAGACAGGAATAGAAAGTTTTCCGCTGATTCTCAGTCGCTCCCTCGATCAGCACCCTGCCCAACAAACTCTCCCATTTGGCGGCAGCTTCGCTCTTCACCTGCCCGAGCGATTTATCAAGCACTTCGCCCTTAAGATTGCGCGCCGCCTGCTCGAACGAGATAAACGACGTTCCCACGCGCAACGTCACGGGCCTTCCGGCTTGCGCGTCAAAATGCAGCATGACAACGCGTCTGTTCGCCAGTTCCTTGACCTCGAAGCCCCCACACACTACGTCGCACTGAATCGTGTAGTAAGTCGCGAAGCCTTTGGGGACCCCACCGCGGTTATACCTTGTCAAAGCGGTGATTGAACTGTGCGAGTCGTCGAAATGCACTTCGGAGTTATCGCCAGGCAAATCGATAAAAACTCCCGCCCGCCCCGATTCCTCAAACGTGAAGCGCATTACGGCGCATCGCTCTGTCGGCGCCAGTTCAAGTTTGCAGCGGTAGCGCATCAGTCGCACCGCAAGCGCGTGAGGCGCAATTTCCAATTCAGGTCCCCGATAACTCGACGCGCGTTCCGACGCTTCCGGCGAAGGATCTCCGCTGAATGGCAGGAATGTCGCATAGCCATAGTCGCCCAGCCATGGGCTTAGTTGATGCGTGCAGCGAATTCCCTGCAACCGATTGTCGTGCGGTTGAAACATCCAAGAACCGTTGTCGCTCGACTGTAGAACCCAATGCGCCATTCCAAACGGCATGGCAACGATCGGCAGCGTATTTCCGCGCGAGAAAAACGAGGTAGAGTCAGTCCCTTGGAGTGGATTGACCAGGTTTAGCAGCGAAGCGACACCCGAAGCGCTCCTGGAGGCACTTTTTGCAGGGCCGTCTTTCTGATGGTCGGGCCTGCTCTGCACCGGCGCAGTCTCTGCATCCTCCGTCCGAGCAGCCAGCGGTTTGGCGATGACCGCAGCTCCTCCTGCCATCTTCAAGAAACTCCGTCGGCTCGATTTCGTCAGGTCGTGCATCGTTTTTCTCCGTGCCAGCCGGCTGCAAACACAGAAGCTCATCCCGCGTAGAAACCGGTCTCTCAGCATAGTATCTGCCGAGGCGGCTTCCCGCAAGGCTGCGATCAGTTCGAGGACAGGTTATGATTCAGTCCTGCCCTGGAGCGCGGCACGCTGACAGCCAGCGCCTGAGGAATTCCCTCAACTCCTCCGGAGGCCGCAACCATATCTGCGCTGCAGTTTCGCGCCACTGCCGCCTCACCAGCACTCCGAGACCATGACTATTGATCGCTTCAAAGGCTTTTTCGTCGGTTACATCGTCGCCAAGATACGCCATTGGGTGCGCCACCTGATCATCCAGCCCATCCAGCAGCATCTTTACCGCTCCGCCCTTGTCCCGTCCAGTTCTGAGCTCGATGCCTGCTTCAAACACCAGCAACTCAAGACCATCCATCTGGGCTACAGGTTTGAACAGTGCGCGCGCCTTTGCTTCGATAGCTTTCGCTCTCCTGGGAGCAACCCCGCGCCAATGCATGACCACCGCGTTGGACTTCTCCTCCAGCAATCCGCCGAATGTATCTCGCCGCAATTGTGCACGCAGATCCTCGAGCATGGCGCGGATTGTGGCCGAAGGCTCATCGACCTCGCGCGTGCCATCCGGGAATAGCCTCTCCGCTCCGTGGAGCCCCCACACTTCCGGCACCGGTTGTATTCCAAGCAATGCCACGATCTCATGTGCGGGCCTGCCGGTAATAAGCACAATGCGTGTGCGTCCTTGCTCGTGAATTGACCGTAGCAACTCGCGAACGCCAGCCCACGGCCGAGCCTTGAACCGATCCGTCCTGAAGGGCGCCAGCGTGCCGTCATAGTCCAGGAGTAACAATGGTTTTGCGCCGGCAGAGAATGCGCCAAAGAACTCGTCTAGTTGTGAGATTGTCTTGTGGTCCAAACCGCTCTCTCGCTTCTGTCTCCCGGGTCACTGATCGCTGGCTGTGACCTTTCACGCCGATTTTGCCACCGGGATCTCTTCACCGCGGATGGGGGATGTCGCACGAGCCGTCTCCTTGCGTGTTTCTGAATCCAGCCGCAGCTCGCGTAGATCGCCCAGTACCTTCGCTGCCCACATGTAGATGTTTTGTTCCATCACCTGTCGCCGCATCCTTTGCATCCGCTCCCGGCGTTCGTCAGGGCTCATTTCCAGTCCACTGTGGATCGTCTCAGCCACTCCGGTAACATCGTACGGATTGACCAGCAGAGCGTCGCCCAGCTCCACAGCGGCGCCCGTGAATTTGCTCAGCACCAGGACGCCATCCTCGTCGTCACGCGCTGCCACGAATTCCTTGGCAACCAGATTCATTCCGTCGTGCAGCGAAGTCACCAGGCAAAGGTCCGCGGCGCGATACCAGTTCCTCACCTCATCGTGGTTACACTGCCGTTCGATCAGGATAATGGGTTTCCAATGGGCAGTTTGAAACCGCATATTGATGCGCTTCACCGTGTCATCGACGCGGTGCCTGAGTTCAACATAGCTCGCGATACGTGTCCTGCTTGGAGCGGCAATCTGAACCATCGTCAGCCGTTCCCGATGCCAGGGGTGTACTTCAAGGAGTTGTTCGATCGCCTCCAACCGTTCGACAATCCCCTTCGTGTAATCCAGCCGGTCGACGCCAAGCGCCAAGCTCTCCGCCCGCGCGCCAAACTCGTTCAGCAATTTGTGCCGTTCGACGGCGCGCTCCAGTTCCATCTCAGCTCTCGACGCCTGCACGGCGAGGTGCGACGCGTCGAACGCAACACTCACCGGATATGGCCTGACGACGCTTACGTGCCCATTTCGCAGCACGGTCATATGCTC